>ERZ779851.1331-NODE-1331-length-22111-cov-2.974882_pt1 | contig 22111 bp, 19 predicted proteins | sample MGYA00511094_ERZ779851 | MGnify/ENA primary metagenome ERZ779851 (study PRJEB29588, sample SAMEA2155512) | human gut metagenome | biome: human gut; feature: human-associated habitat; material: faeces | place: Denmark | collected 2008/2010 ...
GCCTTTTCAATCTCATCAAAAAGTATTACGGAATATGGATTACGGCGTACTTTTTCACTAAGCTGGCCGCCCTCATCATATCCTACATATCCCGGAGGTGAACCAATTATCTTAGAAACCGTATGCTTCTCCATATACTCAGACATATCAACTCGTATGAGTGCACTCTCACTTCCAAACATTGCGTCTGCAAGTGCCTTGGAAAGTTCCGTCTTACCTACACCTGTAGGTCCTAAGAACAGGAACGAACCTATAGGTCTCTTAGGATCCTTAAGTCCTACACGTCCACGCCTTATAGCCCTGGCAACGGCCGTTACCGCTTCATCCTGACCGACAACTCTTGCATGAAGAGTCTCCTCAAGCTTCATAAGCCTCTCTGACTCTGCAACTGCCAGCTTCTGTACCGGAATCTTAGTCCACATTGCAACAACATCAGCAATCTCATTCTCACCCACAAAAAGCTGCTGCTCTGTCTTAGTCTTCTCCCATTCTTCACGGCTTTTCTTAACCTTTTCACGAAGCTTATTCTGCTTTTTCTTTATCTCTCCTGCATCCTCATATGCCTCATGGCGTATGCAGTCTTCTTTTTCATTCTCAAGCTGTGATATCTGGCTCTCAAGCTTCTTAATTGAATCCGGCATTGCGTATGATGAAAGCCTTACCCTTGAAGCTGCCTCATCTATAAGGTCTATAGCCTTATCAGGAAGAAATCTGTCATTAATATATCTTGATGACATCTTTACTGCTGCTTCAACCGCCTCGTCAGTAATCGTTACCTTATGGTGTTCCTCATACTTAGGTCTGAGACCCTTGAGTATAAGAACTGCCTCTTCTTCTGAAGGTTCTTCAACCCTTACCGGCTGGAATCTTCTTTCAAGCGCCGCATCCTTCTCAATGTACTTACGATACTCTTCAAGTGTTGTCGCACCTATAAGCTGTATCTCACCTCTCGCAAGTGACGGCTTAAGTATATTGGATGCATCAATTGCTCCTTCCGCACCGCCGGCTCCGATTATTGTATGGAGTTCATCGAGGAACAAAAGCACATTACCTGCCTGCTTTACTTCAGCAATTACCTTCTTTATTCTCTCTTCAAATTCCCCACGATACTTGGAACCTGCAACCATGCCTGAAAGATCAAGCGTTACAAGTCTCTTGTCCTTTATTGTGTCAGGCACATCGCCTGCGGCTATCTTGGCAGCTATGCCCTCAGCAATTGCAGTCTTACCAACACCCGGTTCGCCTATAAGGCACGGATTATTCTTAGTACGTCTGCTTAATATCTGTATTACTCTCTCGATTTCTTTTTCTCTTCCTATGACAGGGTCAAGCTTACCTTCCCTGACAAGCTGTGTCAGATCTCTGCTATACTGATCGAGTGTCTGCGTACTGTTCTTTCTGTCTCTCGGCTTTCCATTCTGGAAATCTTCTTTGTAATTGCCCGTATCTTCGCCCATGGCCATCATAAGATCCACATAAAGCTTTTTGATATTGACACCTATTGTGTTAAGAAGCCTTGCTGCAACACTGTCTGACTCCTTGATTATTGCAATAAGAAGATGCTCTGTTCCGATAAGCGGAGACTTAAATCTAATCGCCTCTCTTGAAGCTGCCTCAAGAATTCTTCTTGCCCTCGGTGTGTAACCTGACGGTTCCTTAACACCAATCCCATCATCAGGTGTTATCAGCTGGTTAACAAGATCAATTATCCTTTCTTCGTCAACATCGTGTCTTTCAAGCACCGCAGACGCAAGCGAATCCTCTGTCTGAAGAAGTCCGATAAGTATATGTTCTGATCCTATATACCCATGTCCAAGCTGGACTGCCACAAGCCCTGCAGCCTGCAGCGCCTCTTCTGCTTTCTTTGTAAATCTGCTCTGCATATATTCATCTCCATTCTTATACTATTTGAGGAAGATTATTCCTTATAAATGTTGCTCTCGCAACTTCAAGCTCAGTAAGCTCCAGCCTGCTGTTGCAGGCAAGCTGCAGATTATATGGCTGTATTCCTATCATAAGCTGATATACGGAATACCCTTTTTCAATATTATCTCCAAACATGCCGAGTGCAAGCCCCATTCTGAATTCAGACAGCAGCACAAGTGCATCCTTAAGCGACAGCTTCCTTGCATATCTTAACACTCCGTATGACCTGTAAGCCGCATCCTCTGCTGCTACCTGCTGAAGCTTCATATACTGCTGTCTTCCAAGACGCTCCTGTTCAATTATCTGCCCTGCTATATTATCAAGATTATCAATCAGTTCCTGTTCGGTAAGCCCAAGTGTAGTCTGATTGGATATTCTGTAGATATCCCCCGGTGAAGAACTTCCCTCACCAAACACACTTGTCATCTTAAGTCCGAATCTTCCAAGCTCACCTATAATTCCTGCAAGCTGCCCCGTACCCGACAAAGCCGGAAGGTGAAGCATATATGACGCTCTCATTCCTGTTCCCACACTTGAAAGGCACGTTGTCAGATATCCGTACTTCTCATGGTATGCATACGGTACATGCCTGCCTATTATATCATCTGCCGATGAAGCCTTTTGGTACGCACTCTTCATATCTCTGCCTGAGACAAAGCTCTGTATCCTTATATGGTCTTCTTCATTAATCATAACTGATACATCTTCTTCAGGTGATACAAGTCCCGCAGCATACTTCTGCTCCATAAGGAATCTGCTTATTGTATGCCTCTCTTCCATCGCATGCTTCTGATATTCGTTAAGATCCTTAAAATTATATCCTGTGTAATCTGCAAATTCCATACACCCGGATAACTCTGTCATAGTCTTATCTATCATGTCAGAAGCTGATTTCCCATCCAGCTTCAATGAGAAATTATAATCCCTGATATTCCTTGCAAGCCTGACACGGCTCGATATTACGACATCACTGTCAGGCCCATTATTCTCAAACCATCTGGCCATAATTATCTCCATTCCCACACGTTAATTACCATTCCGTAACTCACGTATCCTGTCTCTTAACATGGCAGCATCTTCATAATTCTCAAGTTCAACTGCCTCTTTCAGCTTAGCCTGAAGAAGATCTATCTCTTCTTCTGTATTAATCCCATCATCACCTGTCTCATCAGCCGTATCAGCCATCGGTGCCTCAGCATATTTCTTGCCTGTATGAATATTGCTTCCGTGTATCTTTCTTATGTTATCGTCTATAAGCGGTCCGAATACATTATAGCACTCTGCACATCCGAACTTGCCAACCCGTGTAAATTCTTCAAAATTCATTCCGCACTTAGGGCATACAATATGTGCCATCGGGTCATCCGCCGTACCAGCATCAGCTCTTCCTGCCGCAAAAAGTCCCGTCAGGAACTTTGCAAATGGCATATCGGCACCAAACATGCTTCCATACTCTGCCGGCATAAGCTTTGATGCACACTCACTGCATATGTGGTGCTCGCTTCTGACACCGTTAACAAGTTCCGTATAATGAATCGTTGCTTCCCTTTCATTACATCTCTCACAAAGCATAACGCTCAACTCCTATTTTATATAGTCATCAATAATATTATCAACCATCGTATGAATCTCATCCTTAGTTATGCACTTGCACATAGCCTGTGCTATTACAACCCTGAGCTGCTTCTCAAGCCTCTCCAGCGCCTCGAGCTTATCAGAATCAACGGCTATGATTGCGCCATGTCTCCTGTCAAGCTTAATATAACCTTCCTGCTTAAGTATAGTATATGCTTTATTAACTGTGTGCATGTTGATTCCGACATCATCCGCCATCTGCCTTACTGAAGGCAGCGAATCCCCCTCTTGAATCTGTGATGTTGCAATTCCCAGAATAATCTGATTACAAAGCTGCATATACAATGCTTCATCACTGTTAAAATCTACCGTTACAACAATCATTGCCTGCACCTCCCAGTATCTTTTGTTATATATATGCTATAACAAGAAAGGCATTTTGTCAATATACCCCGGTGCATGAGTAATAATTCTCTCCTGCACCGGCAGATATATTAATAAATGCCTTTTTTACGGCAGACATACAGCTGTCCAAAATATACCACTGCAGCAATCATAAGTGCTGCAAGAAGCGACACCGTGTTGCCTGCAAATACATGAAAAAGCCTGTATGTAAGCCATGCTGCGATTCCCATTACAACTGAGCAGATAAGCGGAACCACATAAGTTATTTTGATTTCCTGTCTGTAACCTATTTCATTATACAGCTCTATAAGATTCAGTATAAATATTATTACCGGAAATGATGCACTTCCTATTACAAGCGCATATATTCCAAGTCTTGTAAACTTAAGAAGTCCCCATGTCAGAACTATATGGACAATAAGTGAAATAAACGAATGTCTCACCGGAGAATTAATCCTGTCAATTCCCTGCAGCGCAGATGAAGTAACTGTTGACATTGTGTAGAACACAACCACAATTGCGCCTATCTTAAGCATCATTGCACCCTCAGCGCTGTTATATCTCGGAAATAAAAGCTGTATTATCGGGCCGCCAAGCATTGTAAGACCGACAAATGACGGAATAGCAATCATCATATTAATCTTTATCGTCGCTTCAATCTTGCTTCTTATATCATTAATCTTGCCCTGTGCATACGATGCCACAACACTCGGAAGCATTGATGACGACATTGCAGATGCCACACCCATCGGAAGATTAATAAGCATTATATAACTTGAATTATAATTACCGTTCGTCTTGGATATCACATCCGAAGCAGTTCCTATTGACTTCATGATATTGGCATACATAATATCATCAATTGCCGCACTGATCTGATAAAACGTCTGGCCTATCATTATAGGTATAGCAGTAAGAGCAATCAGCCTGCAAAGCTCTGCCGTTGTCTCAGTGGCTCCCCATCTGTCATGATTCATCTTTCTTGTAAATGCAGGCCGGTACACCATATACACAAAGCCTACAAACAGCAGTGCAGTAAATGCACCCGTTGCCGTACCAAGTGTTCCACCCGCCGCACCATATGCCGCAACATCCGAAGCACCTTTGTAAGCCTTTACAAGAAGATACCCTGCAAGCACGCTCACTATTGCATTGACAACCTGCTCCGCAAGCTGGGATACGGCAGTTGGAATCATCGTCCCATGTCCCTGAAAGAAACCACGGAACACTCCGAGCGCCGCAACTATAAGGACTGTGGGTGCAAGCACACGAAGAGGCATTGACACTCCCGGATAGCTGCCTGCATATACAACATTTTCAAGGAAATCCGCGCCAAAGAATATGAGAAGTGCTGCCGCACCACCTGTACATAATGACAGAAGCAGTGCTGTTTTGAACACTCCGAAAGCATTACTGTACTGTTTTTCAACAAGTCTTGCCGAAACCAGCTTTGATACTGCCATTGGCAGCCCGTAACAGGATATTATAAGTGCAATATTATAAATATTATATGCGACACTATATATTCCATTGCCTTCACTGCCAATAATATTAAGGAGCGGTATTCTGTATACCATTCCGATTATCCGAACCAGAATTCCTGCTATGGCAAGAATTCCACCATGAATTATGAACTTTTTTCCTATACTGTTATTCTCAGACATGGCCAGTCTCTCCGAACCTTTATCACTTAATTGCAAAATCTGCAAGATACCACTTGCCACTCTGCTTTACAAATACATATGAAAGGTTAGTATCATAAGTCTTATCGCCTGTATTCCAATTAACATACAAATCAAAATGGACATCACAGGAGAAGCAGTCATCTGAATACTTAACAAAATTGCTTATCTCATTGGATTTGAACTCATATGTATAATTCTTACCCCAAAGGAACGCCCATACAGCCGGAATGTCACTTACATACTTTTTGGCATTACCTGTCATATAACTCTTAAGACGTGTAAGGCTTCCCTTATTAATGATATATTTACCATATTCAATATTAATATTCTTAATATTGTCACTCTGGCCTGCAAGGAGTTCATCATCTGAAGGATATGCTGCCGTATATGTTCCATCAGCACTATCATCTTTCTTAAGTTCGAGCTGCCTGCCATTAAGGACAGCCGTAATCTCCGGCTCAGCCATAAGTCCCTCAATCCTGTAGACATTATTACACGGAACCTTAACATAATCGCCGACATTCTTTGCTATCTCTACAGGTACATCCTGTTTCCGGATAATATCTTCTCCTGCCTGCTTTCCGTTAATTGTAACAACTGCATCTGAAGGAGCTGTTATCGTAATTGCATTATCTTTGCCAAGGAATTCGCCGAATGTAACTGCGTCAACAGCCCATACTGAGAATCCTCTTCTGTTCTTGCCTGTCTCCTTAAGAGACACCTTGGCAATATTCTTATCATCTGACTTTACAAGATATACCGGACTATCATTGGTATATTCACCACTTTTTCTTGCAAATGTAAGATTGCCGTTTACAGTATTCTCAAGATATTTTCTCACATTATCAACATCTTCATAAGGACTTACTTCTCCGGCATTCTGATTAACAAGATTATCAATATTCTCAGATGAGAATTGTGTCCTGATTATATTATCCATTGCCACATCCGGCATACCTTTTTCATACGCACCAAGCAATCCGTACACCCATATCAGGCCTATAACAATAAGTCCGGCAAGTACACCCGAATATATTGCCAGGAACTTCCAGTAGCCTTTAAGCCTTCTTTTCTTCTTATATCTTCTATCTGATTTCTTATCTTCGATCATCTGCTTATCCCTCTTATTTTACAAGAAATGCCGTAGGACACTGTCTTGGTCCTGTTGGCGAATATGGTGTGTTAATTACCGAGCCTTCATAATACATCTGTGTTGATGTTCCGCCATCCATAGTAGACGCATTAACGGCTCCGTACTGCTGCATTATATAGAGAAGATCCGCAAATGACGCCCCGAGGCTGTTAGCCTGACGTCCGTCTATTGCAAGCAGAAGAACTGCGCCATCCGCTCTCTGACCTACAGCCGTACGCGGATTAAGTCCTCCGCCTACACCTGATACATCCTGTGCCTCACCATTGATAATAAGAAATGGTCCTATGCTGCTGCTTATACTTACACAGTCACGCATCCCCATATCAAGAGCCTGCTGTCCTGTCATGTTACCTACAACAAGTATGTTATCCTTTGTAAATCCCGTAACATGGCATCTTGTAGCTGTATCCCCGTTAACAATCCTGCCATCTGTCATTACAAGACCTACAGGCATAGCAGTATATGTAAGCTCTCCGTCAACAAATTCTCCTCCGTTGACACCACCCACTGCATTATACCGGGCTGCTATCTTGGCAACGACCTTACCGTCTCCCTCAAAGAACTGCGGAACTGTTCCCACAAACACCCTTGAAGGATCCTTAATAATCATAAGCTTGCCGCGATAGGTTGTTCCCTTAATATCAACAATCTCTATATCCTGACTCTGTTCTTCGCTCTCATCAGAAGAATCTGTTCCCGATGCCATTGTCACAAGGCTTGTGTTTGTAATGACATCAGTATCTTTTATTGAATTCTTCTCTATGATAGCCTTCACCTCATCCTCTGAGAAGAACCAGTTGGCAATGAATCCAATGGCACTTGTCTCTCTGAGTGACATAACAAACTGTTCCTGCGCAGTCCTGGACGGACCATATACCACAACACACATAAGTGCATATATTCCTCCGCACAGTATCACCAGCGTTACGATTATCGTAAGAAATACCTTTCCTATAGCACTAAGAACTCTTCCGGGCTTTCTGTCCTTTCCATCGTCCTCCGGGTCAAGCATCTGTGAGCCATCCACTTCAAACAGTTCTACTTCTTCCCTCTTCCTTCGTCTGTTCTCTGACATTACATTTCTCTCTTTCTATTTTCTGAATACCCATCTTCTCTGTATCTGAAAACTTATTAAAAATAATATTGTATCTATAACTGCTTTGGACACCACAGTAAGCACGCCGCCCAATGAAAGCACATCTGTTACCATCCACACAAGGTAGTACGAAACCAGCATCTGTATAACACAGAGTATATAGTATCTTACGAGTGACTTTCCAACATTGCCGTCATCCTTAAAAACTGCTTTTCTGTTCATCGTATAATTAAACAGTGATGATATAATTCTGGCAGTCACAGTTGCCGTAAATACAGCCGTCTTAGTCTCCATGACCTTAACACACAGCCATCTGATTATTGCAAACGCTCCAAGGTCGATTCCTGATGATGCAAGTGAGCTGGCCATAAACTTAAGTATCACGCCATATATCTTGAATGAATCCCTGAAAGGGTGAAAATGCGTTGAGGCATTCTCTTCTATGTACACAGTCTCTATAGTAACTTCACTGTACCCTATTCCAAGTCTTCCCATCTCAAGCAGCATATTGGTCTCATATTCAAACCTCTCACCGCTTATTCCTGCAAATGTCTTAAGATACTCAGCAGGTATTGCCCTGAGTCCTGTCTGTGTATCATGTATATTGATTCCACATGCCGTCCTGAATACAAAGCTTGTTATATTATTGCCAAATCTGCTCTTAAATGGTACATTATCTCCGGAAAAATCTCTTGAACCAAGTATAACCTTATCCTTAGATTCCAGCATGGCATTAACACACTTCATTATATCTGATGCCTGATGCTGTCCGTCACCATCAACAGTCACAACACCATCTATGTTCGGTCTGTTCGCCAGACAATATTCAAATGCTGTCTTAAGTGCACGTCCCTTGCCTTTGTTAACCTCATGGTTAAGCATAGTGCACTGCGGATATTCCCTGACCCTGTTAAAAGGTTCCATATGCCCGCTGTCACTTCCGTCATTCACGAGAATGATATCTTCAAATCCATGCCGGATTAACGAATCCACCACCCTGACAAGCTTCTCATCCGGATTAAGTGATGGAATTATGACTGATATATTCTTCATATTGCCTCATTTCTGCAATGTTGATGCTATGTTTTATGCTGCTGCACATACTCTATTATTTTATAACATCTTATACTTTTTTGCAAGAAAGTTGTAACACTGACAAGCCGCCTGCCATATTAATGTATTGTAAACATAATAATCTCCCTGGGAGGATTTAACATGAGTGATTTAGCAGCAACAAACTGTGGATGCAACAGCTGCGGATGTGGCAGTAACTGTGGAGGATTCGGTAACAATTCATGTCTGTGGCTCATCCTCATTCTCTGCTTCTGCGGATGTGGCAACAATGGTCTCTTCGGTAACTGCGGCGGATGTGGCTGCGATGACGGCTGTGGAAGAAATGGCGGCTACGGTGACAATTCATGCATCTGGCTCATCCTCATTCTCCTCTGCTGCGGTGGCTGCGGCTGCTAATTTTGTAAAATTACAGCTGCACCACAACTGCATAAGCATCTTTGAAGAAATGCACCGGCATCGGTCCGGTGCATTTTTTGTTTATTTATTCAAAAAATACACTGACTTTTTCATCAGCAGCTTTTGTATTGCAATCTTTGGCGTTATCTTCCCCGGTTCCGTGTACCATAGAAAGCTTCACTTCATTTTCAATCACATCTCCATATTTCTCCTGCCGGCACTGCGCATCTATCTCATACACCGCATTGCCTTCAATAATGTAATTCTCATTCAACTGCCATACCTCTTTCCACAAATACTGTCAATATTATTATATGTTCACTGTTCTATGAATGTAATATATCGAATATAAATGATACAAGCAGACAGATATGGAGCATGTATGGGATGTCAGACAACCATGCCAATGACTGAGTTTGATATTATAACCACAGACGATACCACACAGATGATGAAAGCAATTATTCCGTACATTGACTTTCCTCTTCAAAAAAATATGGCCATAATGATAAGAATCAAAGAACTTCAGGATACCATACGCTGCTACAGCAGCAGCCAGTGCATATTTCTCAACAAAGCCTCGTGCGGAAGCAATGATATGATGGATGCTTTATGTAAGTACGGTCCACCCGATATTGCTTCAGGCATAAATACAATCCGTCAGATGTCACAATTCTCTGATATTATGAAAATGTACAATGATCTGGAACAGTCTTCCGGTAATGTCATGAATGATGCTGCATCACAGGACACTAACGAATCCTTCAATACCCCTAAGGACAACATTGACAATATTGGAAATATGGACAATATGGAACAGAATCCACAAATGAAGAATATAATGAATATGATGAATGATACAGAGAGCTTAATGGATGACAGCCAGCGCAGTCTCTATAATGAGTATCTCGAACAGCTTGATGATATCATTGCAAAATCTGAACAGGCGGAGGACTAGATAATGGAAAATATTCCAAACATTGACCCTAAAAAAATGGCATTAATCAATGAATTTAAAAAAATGGCTGAAGGCAAAAGCAGTAATGAAATGCTGCCGCTCCTTCTTGCAGTCTCAAAAAAGTCAAAATCACTTGGATTAAAATTCTCGAACGAAGAAATGAAAATAATAATTGATTCGCTGATGTCGGAGGCAACGCCTGCACAACGCCAGCAAATCAATATGATGTTAAACATTATGAATCAGTAGAAATATGACAGCTGCTATCCATGCAGCCATTATTACCGGCACGCCTATTGTAAACTTCGCGTGCTTTGTCTTATGGTGAAATACTTTCATACCGGCATAAGCACCTACCGGGCCGCCCGCAAGGGCAAGCCCGATAAGCGTTGCTTCCGGTATACGCCACTGTCCCTTAACTGCTTTCCTCTTATCCATTCCATACGCTGCAAATGCTATAAGATTAATCAGTATAAGCCAGATAATGGCAATTATTATCAATATCTGTCCGAATGTCATGGTGTATATGCCTTCGGCTTACTTTGCAACGATGTTGACAATCTTGCCCGGAACATAGATTTCCTTGATAATTGAGCCTGTAAGCTTATCACCAAGCGCTGCCTTGCCTGCTGCAAGCACATCATCCTTAGCTGCGTCTGCTGCGATTGTAATTACAGTCTTTGTCTTGCCGTTAAGCTGTACAGCAATCTCAACCTCATTATCCTTCATTGCATCTTCATCATACTCCGGCCATCTGTTGTTCTCGAATACGCTTGTATCATGTCCGAGTACCTCCCAGAGTTCCTCAGCTACGTGAGGTGCAAACGGAGCAAGAAGTGTTACCATTATCTCAAGAGTCTTCTTATCTATTCCGCCCTGCTTCTTTGCAAGCTCAATGAACTTATTGTTGTATTCCATGAAACCGCTTATTACAGTATTAAGGCTGAAGCTTTCAAGACGCTCAGTAATATCATGAACCATCTTATGCTGAAGCTTTGTACACTCATCTGTCTCAGGAACATTCTTGCCGGCATTCTCATGTACAAGATTCCAGAAACGTGTGATGAATCTGCGGACACCGTCAATACCTCTGTCATCCCACTCTGCATCTGTCTCAGGTGGTCCTACAAAGAGCTCATACATTCTCAGTGAATCACAGCCGTAGTCATTAACAAGTGTATCAGGCGATACAACATTGCCCATTGACTTACTCATCTTCATAGCCTTAGTACCATACTTCTCAATATCATCAGGCTTCTTGCAGATCATACCCTGATTAAAGAGCTTCTTGAATGGCTCGTCAAAGTCAATAACTCCGATGTCATGAAGGAACTTTGTGTAGAATCTTGAATACAGAAGATGAAGAACTGCATGCTCTACACCACCGATATACATATCTACAGGAAGATACTTATCAGCCTTCTCACGGCTTACAAGTTCCTTATCATTCTTATTGTCAACATATCTTAAGAAATACCATGAAGAACCTGCCCACTGAGGCATTGTATTAGTCTCTCTCTTAGCAGGCTTGCCACAGCATGGACATGTTGTATTAACCCATTCATCAATTGCAGCAAGTGGTGACTCACCTGTTCCTGTAGGCTCATACTTCTCAACCTCAGGAAGAAGAAGCGGAAGCTGATCCTCAGGTACAGGAACACAGCCACAGTCAGGGCAGTGTACTATAGGAATCGGCTCACCCCAGTATCTCTGTCTTGAGAATACCCAGTCACGAAGCTTGTAGTTCGTAGTCTTTCTTCCGAAGCCCATCTTCTCTATCATAGCAGGAGCTTCCTTCTTAAGTACTGAAGATTCCATGCCGTTCCAGTCGCCTGAATTAATCATTGTTCCGGCAGCTTCTGTATATGCTTCTGTCATGTTCTCGATTTCCTTACCATCCTTGGCAATTACCTGAATGATTGGAAGGTCGAACTTCTTGGCAAATTCAAAGTCTCTGTCATCATGCGCAGGTACACACATGATCGCACCGGTACCATAATCGGCAAGTACATAGTCAGACAGCCAGATCGGAACAAGTGCTCCGTTTAAAGGATTGACTGCATAAGAGCCTGTGAATACACCGGTCTTTTCCTTGCTCTGCATACGGTCTACGTTAGACTTGTTGGCAGCTTCTGCAATATATTTTGCAACAGCATCTGCATTTTCAGGCGTTGCAAGGCTCTGTGCCAGTGCATGCTCCGGTGAAAGTACCATGAAGGTTGCACCGTGCAATGTGTCAGGTCTTGTTGTATAAACAGTGATCACATCATCTCTGCCGTCTACCTTGAAGTCAACCTCTGCACCATAAGAACGGCCGATCCATTCTGTCTGCATCTTCTTTACCTTTTCAGGCCAGTCAAGCTTGTCCAGATCCTCCAGAAGACGATCTGCATATTTTGTAATGCGGAGCATCCACTGCTTCAGGTTCTTCTTGGTTACATCAGCGCCGCAACGCTCACATTTACCGTTGACAACTTCTTCGTTTGCCAGACCTGTCTTACAGGAAGGACACCAGTTGATCGGCATTTCCTTTTCATAAGCCAGTCCGTTTTTAAACATCTGTACAAAGATCCACTGTGTCCATTTGTAGAACTTCGGATCTGTTGTATTTACTTCCATATCCCAGTCATATAATGCTGCGATCTGATTGATCTGTCTCTTGATGTTGGCTACATTCTGTGCAGTTGATTTTGCAGGATGTACGCCCATCTTGATCGCATAGTTTTCAGCAGGCAGACCAAATGCATCCCATCCCATCGGATGAATGATGTAATGACCGCCGTTTAACATTTTATAACGGCTCCAGACATCAGAAATAACATACCCTCTCCAGTGTCCTACGTGTAGTCCGTTTCCGGAAGGATACGGAAACATATCAAGGCAATAATATTTCGGCTTTTTGCCATCATTAACATTGACCGGATGAGCTTCCCATTCCTTACGCCATTTTTCTTCAATTTCTCTGTGATTGTATGGAATTGCCATCTCTTTACCCTCTTTGCTTGTATAATTTTATATACCCGCCGCTTTGCGGATACAGGCTATTCTAAATAGTAAACTTTACAGTGCGAAAAGTCAAGGAATTTCCCTGCGAACCGCTTCCACTTCTCTCATAACCCCTTTTCTGCGGCCGGTATCCGAAAGCATATCAAAAATACGGTAAAGCCAGCAAAGAGGCAACGTGATCTTGTGCCCGGAAAACGGATAGTGCTGGTAGACCTCCATGCCCGGAAACAGGCGGTGCCAGCTATAGTACAGCCGCGCAAAATGCCTGCCTTCTTTTTTATACGCCGTCAGCCTGTTCTTTACCATCTGCTGACGGGAGCCATACACACCGGAGCCAAGATAATAAGACAACATATTCCGCTCTTCATCACCCAGACTACCAATTGTATTCACAGCATTTTCCCCGAATACTTTTTTGCATAGTACTCTGCTGTCCTTTTCAAAGGCTTCTATTTCCAGCTTTCTGCACTCCGTTTCTATATAAGAAAAATCCAGTTCTGTTTTTGCCTGTAAATACACATAAAAGTCGAGGAGCGTGCGGATGCCTGTTCCCTGTCCGTCATAGTGTTTATACGCATGGCTTACCATAAATATGTAGAAGTCCTCATCCGCCATTTGTTGTCCATAGCTAACTCTGTCCTGCAAAAGAAGCTTCTCTTTGATATTTTTATAGTAAGCTGCCCACACCTGTTTATGAGAGGAAGTATACAGACTGCGATGCAGTTCAAAATTATAAACCGGATTTTTCTCATATACATCATGATGATTCTCACCGTAGGATTCCACTTTATAGCCCCGGCTGACCATATATTGTCTGACATCCTGCGCATATGTTTCATCAAAAAGAATATCCTGATCGGACATCTGGCGCATACCGACAGCCGGATAGTACTCTTTTAAAATAATTCCCTTGAGCGGCAGATACCAGATACCGTTCTGCTCCATAAAGGAAAACAGTTTTGTACGCTCTGCATCGAACAAAATTTCTTTTCGCACGGCTTTGGCTATGCTTTGCGCCCAGTCAGGAAACAGGGAAACACCCGCCTTCTTTAAAACAGTTCCGGTAAGCGCATCGACAAAATGTGCCTGACTTACCCTGTATAAATACAGCTGCCTCTCCTGTGCTGCCTCCGGCTCTTCACCACATGTCCTGTTTTCTGTCCGGTATTTCTCAAGCAGTGCCTTTGGCGGTATTGTTCCGTTCACGCCGCAGCCAAGCAGGCAGAGCATATCATACATACATGCATGTATCAGATCTGTGTCTGTTTGTTTTCTCTTCATATGGTTTTATTCTCCAGTTTTTTCTCTCACAAAGCCATCTGCAAATACAAGTCTCTTATTACAGATAGAAAGTGCCTTTGCTCTGTGCGTCACGATCAATACGGTTTTGTCGGTTAATGATTTCAGATTACTGAGCAGTTTTTCTTCTGTCTGCTGATCCAGCGCACTTGTCGCTTCATCTAAGATCAGCACCGGGCGGTCAGCATATAAGGCTCTGGCAATGGCTATCCGCTGCATCTGTCCCTCGGAAAGCCCCGCTCCTTTTTCACCCAGCACAGTATCCAGCTTCTGTGGCAGTTCATACACAAAATCAGCACAGGCAAGACGAAGTGCAAGACGCAGTTTTTCCTCCATATTCCTGCAATTTTTATCTTGATGATCCGGATCTGTACAATCGTTATTTTCGTTTCCGCATGCAGCATTCCGACTGTTTCTCCCCTGTATTTTTCCAAAAGTGATCACATCCCGGATACTGCCGCTCATCAGGAAATTACCCTGCGGAACATAGGCAAACAGACGACGCAGTTCTTCTATGGCAATACTTGTTCCATTGCACAGACAAGCCTCTACAGATCCTGCCTGTGGCACATAAATACCTATCAGCAGCTTTAGCATCGTGGACTTTCCGCAACCGGAATTTCCGGTAATTGCCACATAATCTCCTTTTTTTATCACAAAAGACATATCCGGCAGTACATTTTCCTTCTGCAGCGCATCATTTCCGGCGCTGCTGTTTATCCGCTCCGGATAATGAAAAGAAACATGTTCAAAAGCAATCTCTTTGATCTGCTCCTTATAAAGCACCCTCGCCTCGTCCTCACTTCGCAGATTATGTACATCCGCTGTTTTAATCTGTTCTGCTTCCATAAGCCGCTCTGCACTGGCAATCATGGCATAGACCCTTGGCACATAGCCTCCGAGGCCGGAAAGCGGTGACTGTAGTTGTCCGACAAGCTGGATCATGGCAGTCAGTGTACCAAAAGACACACTTCCATTGATAATGCCATATCCGCAGTAGCCGATCCCCAGAAGATACATGCCATTGATCGCAAGGCTGAAACCGCTGTTGCAGATATTGGAGATCCATGCCTTCTTCATACGGGAGACCTTATGCAGTTCCATTACATCATCCGCTTTTTCCATAGCAATGTCTTCCACACCAAAAGAACGGACTATAAGCTGGCTGCTGATCCTCTCCTGCAGATACACTCTTACCTGTCCGTCTTTTTCCTGCACATCCTTATGAAATTTCTTGAGCGGTTTTCGCAAAGCGGCAGAAATGAACAAAAAGACAACTCCACAAGGAATCATAATATATGCCAGACCGGGCTGCAGCCAAAAGATCAACACAAGTGAACCAACCAGTCTGAGCAGCATTCCCAGAAATCCCGGCAATAAATCTGTCATGCCATTTGCACAGATGACTGTATCAGAGGTCAGGCAGTTCATCCATTCCTCAGAATGTGTTGCGCTGATCCTTCCATAGTCCTTTTTCAAAAGAGAAGAAAACAGATCCTTCTTCAGCTTATTCTCCATGCTGCTTCTGGTAAACTCTGAAAGCTGTCTTGTTATGACCCGGATCAAAAGCTGTCCTGCTATCAGAAGTGCAAAGCCAGCCATCCCCATCGTAAAGCCGTATCTGTCTTTTGCCACAGCCAGGTCAACCATCTGTTTCATCACAAGGGCATAACAGATGCCGATCATACTCACAATGACTTCCAGTGCTGTCAGAAATCCGATATAAGAATGATATTTCTTTGTCGATTTATTCAGCCACGAAAGTGCGCCTTTTTCTTTCACCGATGCCCTCCTTGTCATGATCTCTGTATCGTTTCTACGATCTGACATCTAACCTTTCATTCCGTTATATGCGGTCTCTACCGCTTCCCGCTCAGACTGCCTTCTCTCACCATATCATACAACGGCCGGATATGGATTCTTTTTCCTGCCAGTTGTATGGTAAACGCTCCGGCTTCTATCATTCTGTGCCCTCTGCAGGTACAAAAGGAAGCTCTATCGTAGCTGACGTCTTTTCATTTTCTTTCTGCGTGTCACCGGCCGGTTGCTGCGCCTCATCCTGCCTGGTATCTTCCTGTTGTTTTTCTTCGGTCTGTCTGGTACCTTCCGGTTGTTTTTCTTCGTTCTGCTTCGTATCTTCTGCCTGATGTTTCTCCGGTTGTTTTGTGCTTTCAGATGCTTTTTCATCCTCTGTAATATCTACTATTGGCAGCTGATCCGGCTCTTCCTTCTTTGTTTTTGCCCGTTTTTCTGTAGTTCCGTCTGTATCCTGTTTCTTATTGTTTTTGATATTTACCGTTTTATCTGTTGTCCGGGATGTCTGCTCTGCTGCATTCTCTTTTGTCACACTATCTGTCGGTTTGATGGCAGTATTCTTTTCTACACCCACTGCCGGTTCGTTCGCAGTTTCCTTAGCATCTTCCGCCACCGGTTCATTCTCATTTTTCTTAGCGGCTTCCGCCTCCGCTTCCGTATCATCCGCCTCTGCCTGCTTCTGATCTGTTACGGTTTCCTTCTCCTCAGATATACTGCTGACCGGATTCTCCTTCTGTTTTTCTTTATTCACACAAGCTGCAGCTGCAACAACAATCATCAGCACAATAGCTGCGGCTGCTATAATATAAATTTTCCTTTTCATAAAAACACCCTGACTCTCTCATCCATCAACATATATAACCTCCTGATTGATTGATGTTTTGTTATCATGTCCTCAATTTTCCTTCTGTTCCTATTATATTCCTGAAGTGTGCCAGTTGTCCACATTTTGAAGACAACCGACACACTCTGATACAGAATCAAAACATTTGGCATTTGTACCTGACACTATAAACTTAACATTCCAAACTATTTTCTTTCAACAAAAAATCAAATAGGTTCAATATCAAAATTCCCGATTCGTTGTAATGTGTAGGACCATCTTTCACAATAATTATCTTTTTAAAAGAATCACCGATATTTTGAAGCGGCAATTGTTCCTGTTCTTCTTTTTCTCTTGTAGGCAAAGCCAGTGCAGATTGGATATAGATTCTCTTAGACCCCTGATTACATACAAAATCTACCTCTAACTGTTTTTGTACTCTTTTTCTGTTCTCAGTATAGCAGTTATATTCGATCATACCCACATCAACATGATATCCTCTTATCAGGAGTTCATTATAGATGATATTTTCCATAATATGAGTTTCTTCATATTGTCTGAAATTGATCCTGACATTTCTCAGTCCACAATCCGTAAAATAAAATTTCATAGGAGTACTTATATATTTCCTGCCCTTTACATCATAACGGTTTGCTCTGTTGATCAGAAATGAGTCCTCAAAATAATCCAAATATGTCTTAATCGTATCCGGATGCACAGATACGTTCTTTTCTGATTTAAAAGTATCTGCCAGTTTCTTGGGATTTGTCAAACCACCAATAGCTGAAGCTAAATAATCCAGCAATTCCTCCATTTCAACCGGATTTCTGATGTCATTACGCTCTAATATGTCCTTAATATAAGTTTCTTTAAAAATATCTCTCAGATATACTGCTTTGTCTTCTTCATTTTCAATTTCAAGCATTTTAGGTAAACCACCATACATTGTATATTCCTGCCATGCCTGCTGTCTATCAATACCTTTTCCTGACATATATTCTGCAAAAGACAAAGGAAACAAATGCACTTGATCTCCCCTTCCTCGAAATTCCGTAATAATATCCTTTGATAAAAATTTTGCATTACTACCGGTCACATAAGTATCTACATTTTTCATATGCAAAAAACTGTTTAATACATCTTCAAATTCCGATACCATCTGTACTTCATCAAGCAATACATAATATATCTGATCATCTTTGACTACATCATGAACATATTCGCATAGGATATCCGGATCTCGATATTTTTTGTTTATTCTATCATCTAAAGCAATTTTTATAATATGATCTTTATCAACTCCCGATTTTATTAGATAATCATAAAATAGCTCAAATAATAAATATGTCTTACCACTTCTCCGAATTCCGGTGATCACCTTGATCAGACCATTATTTTTCTTTCTGATCAGCTTATTCAAATACAAATTTCTCTCCATTGCGCACTCCTTAATGAAAATTTAGTCTCCATATCGATTATATTTTCAATAAATTATAGTTCTTATTTATGCAGAACGTCAACAGTTATTGAAAATTTAGTCTCTATATCAACTATTTTTTCACTTTTTTTCCATTCCTATGCTTCTTTTTTCTATAATTCTTAAGAGATGGCATCATAAAATAAAATCCACAACACCTGCTCACAGATGCTGTGGATCTCCTTTTTCCATGCATTGACTTTCACATAGTTCAAGGCATTTGAAAGCATTTGTACCTGACACTATAAACCTGCCTCTTTATAAATACAGGCTGCATTGCCATATAAATACATTGCCTTCACTGTATTGCGAAGTTTTTCCGCATTTGCAATCGTATCATCTGCATCGGAAAGTACCGCATAAATATAAGAAAATGCACCATATTGAAGTGTTGCATTTTTTGTATTTTCACCACTACCGGCTCTCACAGCAAATGTATGCAATTTCCCCAACTGGTCTGCTGTGATATTTTGTATGACAATCCTGTAGCAGTCACTTCCGTTTACTTTTTCCATTTTGAGAAGATTCTGATCCAGCACCATCCCATCCACCATAAAAGTCACATCAGACAGGGATACTCCCTCTGCCAGTTTCACATAGACACAAAGGTCAGTACACGATTTTAAAGAAAGATATGCCGATACAAAGGTACATACGTCTGCTGCATTCTCAACCTTTGCTTTCATCCCGGAAAGCCCAGACGCATTCACTGTATTTATGACAGCAGCTTTTTCATCTTCCGTCAAATCTTTATTCGCCAGATCATTCGTTTTATAGCCAAAATACTCCTGTGCAAAGCCTCCATAATTCAACATGGCATTTACAAGATTACTCACATTACTGCCATACTCCTCCGCATGCGACAAAATATAATCCGCATACGCTTTTACCGTATACGTATATACCGTTCCTTTCTTTCCGCCATGATCTGCAACGATCTGTGCCCTGATATCTGCAGTCATTTCCTTAGCTGCAACTTCACAGGCAAAAGCATAATATTCTTTCTCAGCGCCGTCTAATGAAACGGAAGCTTTCTGTGCTGTTATGCCATCCTCATGTGTACCGCATGTATACACCTTTGATATTGCGCCATTTGGTAATGTAAAAGACATATAAGCAGATTCATCAGATGCAACATCGTCAGTCAGCTCCATATAGAAGTTTACACCAATATTTCCATTCAGGCTTAATGTATACCCGGCAAGATGTGCTCCTATACCGTCCAAAAACAAGTCACAGGTGTTACATTTCCCATCATTGTCAGGATCCATATGCGTATATTTCGTGTCATCTGCAAAAACAAGATCTTCCTTGCCGATCGCACTACAGCTTACCTTGATATGCCATGTACAGACATTTTCTTCATCTTTTGTCACTGCCACCTTAAACCATATTTTCTGTGCATCCGTTAATACATTCCCACAGATATCCTGCAGCGTCACATCACTACTTGTTAACGTTTTTTTGCCTTCGGTATTTATAACCGCAGCAATTGCCGAAATACTATGATCTGCCATATTGTATCCGCTTGTAACAGCTTCTTTGGTATCTTCTGTATGATCCGGCAGACTGCTTCTCAAAAAGTAAATATATTTATTTGCCTGTTCCGACCGCGTTCCATCCGCGACCACTTTACAGTCCCATGTCGCATCCAGCAGGTAATATACGCCATCCACCTGTGCCATATTCCATGCATGATCGCCGCCGTTCGCTGTTCCTGTCACAATCCTGCAGTCAATTCCATTATCCATACAGATTCTGTAAACTAACCCTGCAAACCCCTGACAGACAGCCTTTCCATCATGCAGTGCACCATAAGCAGTATATTTGGTCAGATTGGAATCATCATTCAGATTCTCATAATCATAGGAGACATTCGTCGTGATCCATGTATAGATCCTGCAGATCTTCTGTGCATCCGTCAAACCGGGATCAGACAGTTTGAGAGCCGGGTAGACCTCTCCGCTCAGGCGCTGCGTCACATAATCCTCCTGCTCTTTGCAGGTGTAAAAGGAAAATGTATAGGTATAAGTTGCCTGTGTTACCTGTGTTCCGGAATAAGCATACGATATGTCGACCTGCCATGCGCCACTCGTTTTATCATAATAATCTCTCAGTCTGGCATCACTTCCGGGCTCTCCACAGGTAATGTGCTTTGCCGCCTCTTCCACAATGCCCATTGCACAGTCCTTTATATTTTCAGTTGTAACACCATCCAGTACCTCTCCGCCCACCGATAGTATCAGTGTTTCTTCACGGTTGAGAAGAGCCTGTCTGATAGCATCATAAACATCTGTGCTCCGGGTATATACGGGTGTATCCGACGCATCCGTTCCCTGCTCCGTATCAAGATCCTCTTTGCCTGCTTCCCATACATCTGTGATCGCTGCCTGTGGTTCTTCATAAGGCGCAAGGTCATCTGTCGGCTCTTGTATTTGCAACATGTCTTTTGCCATGACAGGAACTGTCATTCCCAATAATACGATACTCAAATATGTAATACACAGTAGTGCTATTCTTCTTTTTTTCACAGTTTTCCCCCTTCACGATACCATACGTAAATACATCTCTTTTTCAGATTATTTAGATTTAAAGGCTTCCGGGTTTAGCTTATCGTTTTGTATCGATTTGTACCTGACACTATAAACCATCTATACACTATATTCCCAGCATCTTCTTAGCCTCAGCCTCTGTAATCTTCTGCGTCTCCATCAGTTTTTGCAGCAGTTTTTTTTGCATAGCTTCTGCTCCGAGTTTTTCTCCCTCTATTCTGCCACGTTTCTCGCCTTCGGCTCTGCCACGCTTTTCGCCCTCGGCTCTGCCTTGAGAAATTCCAGCAGCATAGCCTTCACGCTTTCCATCCTCATATTCTTCTGCGCGGATCAATTCCTCGCGGCGTTCCCATGTATAATCAAGTACCATGCTCTTGGTCACCTCGCTCCTGTTTTCTCTGAAAAATGTTCCCATGATATGATGCTTCACACAATAATCAATTGCTTCGTTAATAGCCTTTTCCAAATCTTCCTCATACGCTGCCTCATCATATTCTGGTGCATTCTGCTCAATCTTCTTCTGATGTTCTAAATTCTCTCGCACACGGTTCACGAAGATTATATAACCGCGAAGTACTTCACTTTTTTCCAGAAGCTGCGTATTATTATCTGGATTGATATTGTACACTGTAACTGTCAGTTCAATCTCCGGTGTATCCGTATGATTGATAAATGCATCTGAGAGCTTCAGCACTTCTTTCTCCGGTCTTTTCTCTGTCCCATTATAGAACACTGCAAAATGCGGCGTTGCAATCTGCACACGTTTTCTGCCATACAGATCCCGCTTTCTGATCGTTTTTTTGAGCAGATTCGTTAAATAGATCAGGAAACGCAGCGGTGCATTGGGGCTGTACGTAGACTGGTGTTCATA
>ERZ779851.1332-NODE-1332-length-22104-cov-15.250714_pt1 | contig 22104 bp, 20 predicted proteins | sample MGYA00511094_ERZ779851 | MGnify/ENA primary metagenome ERZ779851 (study PRJEB29588, sample SAMEA2155512) | human gut metagenome | biome: human gut; feature: human-associated habitat; material: faeces | place: Denmark | collected 2008/2010 ...
AAAAAGGTGGGGTAGGCAAAACAACAACAAGTATAAATTTATCTAGTGCTTTAGGGCATTTAGGTAAAAAGGTTTTATTAATAGATTTAGACCCACAAAGTAATAGTACTACTGGGCTAGGTCTTAATAAAGCTAATATTAATAAGAGTATCTATGATGTTATTACACATAATTGTGATATTAGAGATGCTATTATTAAAACAAAATTTAAGAATTTATCTATTATTCCATCTATGATTTATTTAAGTGGAGCAGAGATAGAGTTAATTCAAATGGCTAGTAAAGAAAGTGATTTTATAATAGGGGATCAACTTAAGTTACAGATAGATTTGATAAGAGACAGATATGATTATATTTTAATAGATTGTCCACCTGCACTTGGAGTTCTTACTACTAATGCACTTGCTGCTAGCGACAGTGTATTAATACCTGTACAATGTGAATATTATTCACTAGAAGGGGTTACACAACTTTTAAATACAATTTTACTTACGCAAAGTAAGATAAACCCAAAGTTAGATATAGAGGGTGTTTTACTTACAATGCTTGATGGTAGAACATTAGTGGGGCTTGAGGTTGTTGAAGATGTAAGAAAGTTCTTTAAAGAGAAAGTATTTAATACTATTATTCCAAGACTTGTTAGACTTGTTGAAGCACCAAGTCATGGAAAACCAATTTTGGAATATGATCCAAAATGTAGAGGAGCTTTAGCTTATATTAATTTAGCAAAGGAAGTGATTGAAAGAAATGGAAAACAAGAGGAAAGCACTAGGGAAGGGGCTAGAACAACTATTTAGTGGAGAAGCTTTTAACCTAGAAGAGTTTGAGAAGAATGTTGTAGATAATGCAAATAAAGATGAAATACTAATGATTAATTTAAATGAACTTAGAAGTAATCCATATCAACCAAGAAAAGTGTTTGATAAGGAGTTACTTGAAGGGCTTGCTAGTAGTATTAAAGAGTATGGCATTTTAGAGCCTATCATTGTTAAAAAGAGTATTAAAGGATATGAGATTGTTGCTGGAGAAAGAAGAAGTATAGCTGCTAAGATGGCTGGACTTAGTGAGGTTCCTGCAATTATAAGAGACTTTAATGATGAAGAAATGATGAGTATAGCGCTTCTTGAGAATATTCAAAGAGAAAATTTAAATATTATAGAAGAAGCACTTGCATATAAGAAAATGATAGAAGTTATGCATATTACTCAGGAGGAACTATCTACTAAAGTAGGAAAGAGTAGAAGTCATATAACTAATATTCTTGGTATTTTAAAATTACCTAGTAAAGTACAAGAATTAGTTTTAAATAATAAGATTACTATGGGACATGCAAGATGTCTTAGTAAACTTGAAGATGAGAGTGAGATATTTAGTTTGGCACAAGATGTTGTTAATAAGAACTTGAGTGTAAGAGAGTTAGAAGATATAATTAATGATAATAATTCTGTTAAGAAAGTTCCTATTAAAAAACATGTTCAAGTTGATGAAAGACATAATGTGGTGCAGAGTATCATGAGAGAGAAAATTGGTACTATGGTTAAAATTAATAATAATAAGATAGTAATTCCATATGATAGTGATAAAGATTTAGAGAGAATATTAGAAATATTAAATATAGAAATAGAGGATTAACTATGAAATATGGTATAGGAAGTATAGTTATAATGAAAAAAGCGCATCCATGCGGTACTAATTTATGGGAGATAGTTAGGCTTGGTGTTGATATCAAGCTTAAATGTGTTAATTGTGGTAGAACTATAATGATGGATAGATTAGAGTTTGAAAAGAAACTTAAGAAAGTGGTGGAAAATGAAAAATAAGAGAAATCCTGTTTTTGTGTTTATATTGCTTACAATTGGAGTAATGCTTCTTAGTTTTGTGTTATCATTATTTAATTTTCAAGCTGAATATAGTACGGTTAATCAATATACTAGTACTATTCAGAATAATGTAATACAAGTAGAGAATTTGTTTAGTTTTGACGGAATAAAGTATATACTTACAAGTACAGTAAATAACTTTGTTAATTTTGCACCTCTAGGTAATTTAATAATTATTCTTATTGGTATAGGGGTGTTAGAAAAAACAGGTTTAGCTAGAACGTTCTTTACTTTGATAACTCAAAGTTTTAGGAAAAATAGTATTACATATATATTAATACTACTAAGTATTATATCAAGTTTATTTGGAGATATTGGGTTTGTGCTTTTACTTCCAATAGGCGCGATGTTGTTTAAATATGGACATAGAAATCCTTTGGGAGGAATAATTGCTAGTTTTACAGGTATTTGCTTTGGTACTGGAATAAATGTGTTTTTAACTAGTATAGAAAGTAGTTTACTTACATTAACTATAAGTAGTGCTAAAGTTATAGATAGTACTTATGAAATAGGTATATTCTTTCAATTATTTATTATGTTAGTTGCAATAATAACTGGTTCTATTTTACTTACTAGAATTACAGAAAAAACAATAATGCCTAGTTTGGGTAAGTATGAATTTGATGAAGTAGAGATACTAGATAACGTTAATTTTAGTAAAAGAGAATTAAGAGGATTTGTATGTAGTATGGGTGCATCTATATTATACATATTAATCATTATTTATATGATAATTCCTGGTTTACCTTTAAGTGGAGGCTTGTTAGATGCGAGTCAAACACATTATATTGATAAACTATTTGGAAGTAATAGTTTATTTAATCAAGGTTTTGTGTTCATAGTTACATTCTTGTTTATAATAGCTGGATTTACTTATGCGAGTGTTGCTAAAACAGTTAAGGGTGATAAGGAAATAAGTGAGTGTTTAAGTTATAGTTTAGATGGTATTGGTAATATATTGGTTTTAATATTTGTAGCTAGTTTATTTATTAATACATTTGATAAAAGTAATATAGGGCTTGTATTTGTAGCACTTCTTACTAACTTAATAAATGTGTTTAAATTTAGTGGAATAGGATTAATATTATTATTATTTGTAATATGTATATTAAGTGGACTTATATATACTGGACTTTTAAGTAAGTGGAAGATTATGTCTAGTACAGTAGTACCGGCATTAATGAATTCAAGTATTAGTCCAGAGTTTGCACAAGTTATATATGTAGCAGGTTCTAGTATAAGTATGGCATTCACACCTCTTACACCTTACTTTGTTATATATTTGGCTTTATTAATTAAGTATGATAAGAGTGATAAGGTAACATTATTTGGAACATTTAAGTATTTAAGAAGTTATGGAATAGTTATGTTAATAATGTGGGTAATTTTAATATTAGGTTTCTATATAACTGGACTACCTATTGGTATTGGTAGTTATCCAACATTAACATATTAAGGAGGTTTTATATATGGCTTTAAAAGCAGGAATTATAGGTATGCCTAATGTGGGGAAGAGTACTTTATTTAATGCTATTACTAAAAAAAATATTTTAGCAGCTAATTATCCTTTTGCTACAATAGACCCGAATTTAGGTACAGTAACAGTACCTGATGAAAGACTTGGAGTATTAGAAAGAATGTATATGCCTGAAAGGTGTATTGGTGCACAATATGAGTTTACTGATATAGCAGGGCTAGTAAAAGGCGCTAGTAGTGGAGAAGGACTTGGAAATAAGTTTTTAAGTCATATAAGAGAAGTAGATGCTGTAATACATGTAGTAAGATGTTTTGTTGATAAAGATATTATACATGTTGAAGGGAATATTGACCCAATTAGGGATATTGAAATAATTAATTTGGAATTAGCTATGAGTGATTTGGAAATAGTTAGTAATAGAATTGATAGAATAAAAAAGAAAGCTGAAACAAGTAGAGATAAAGAAGCTTTAAAAGAAGTAGAGTTAATGGAAAAGTGTAAGAGTATTTTATCTGGTGGAGAAGTGTTAAGACATCATGAATTTGAAGAAGATGAACTAGAGATATTGAAGCCATTTAATCTTATTACTATGAAACCTATGATTTATTTAGCTAATGTTAATGAAGTTGATTTAGTAACTGGAAATAATGAGTTTATTGATAAAGTTAGAGAATATGCTAAGAATGATGGATGTGAAGTTATTCTTATGTGCGCTAAGATAGAGAGTGAATTAGTTGAGCTAGAGGACTCTGAAAAGAAAGTGTTCTTAAGTGAACTTGGTATAGAAGAGAGTGGACTAGATAAACTAATTAGAGTTACTTATGATACTTTAGGGCTAGCTACATTCTTTACTGTAGGAAGTGACGAAGTTAGAGCTTGGACTTTTAAAAAGGGTATGAAAGCACCTGAGTGTGCAGGAATTATACATAGTGACTTTGAAAGAGGGTTTATTAAGGCTGAAGTAATGAGCTATGAAGATTTAATTAGTTGTGGAAGTGAACTTAAAGTTAAGGAAGCAGGTAAAGCTAGACTTGAAGGAAAAGAATATGTTATGCAAGACGGGGATATTTGCTACTTTAGATTTAATGTTTAGGAGGACATTATGGAAAAGTTTTGTAGTAAGTGTGGAAAAGAACTAGTGAATGGTAAATGTGAATGTTGTGATAAAGAAGAAATTAGATTTAGTAAGAATGGAATTATTAATAGACCTAGATTAAAAGAGGCTGCAAAAGAGAAAATTAACGGTAATATGTGGAATATTTGGCAAGCATTTTTGGTAGTTATGGCTATTAGTAGTGTATTTGGTTTATTTGATGGATTAATAGATGGGGCTAGAATTGAAATATATAATGATGTCTATTATAATGTTGTAGATGCAATATATGGATTTATTAGTATTCCTTTAACAGCTGGAGTAAGCTATTATGTTTTAAATGTAGTAAGAGATAAAAGTTTTGGTATTAGTGATTTATTTAAGTTCTATAAAGAAAGAATGTGGACTATTATATTACTTTCTATATTAATTAGTATATTTACTGCTTTATGGAGTATCTTATTTATAATACCTGGAATAATAGCAGGTTTAAGTTATTCAATGAGTACTTTTATATTTGTTGATGGGGAAGATACTAATGCGTTGGATATTATAAAGAAGAGTAAAGACATGATGTATGGGTACAAATGGGACTACTTTGTATTTCAATTAAGTTTTATTGGATGGGCACTATTATGCTTATTCATATTCCCAATAATTTATGTACTTCCATATTATTATGTAGCAGAAACTATGTATTATGAAGAATTAAAAGCGATTAAAGAGAGTTGATGTTTATAAGTATCAAGTTATTAACACTTGATATTTTTTTGTGTGTAACTTGTAAATTCGTGCAAAATGCACGAAAAAACAATGCAAAAACGTGCAAAATGCACGAAAATACGAGTTTGTAGTGTAAATATACTTGATTTTCCTTGAAAATATGGGGAATTTAATAAAATAAGAATTAGCGTCTTTTACTAATTCTTATTCTTTAACTAATTCTTCTTCAGCTTTTAATTCATCTAAAGCATATTCTAATAAACTTATAACCACATTATTAAAAGATGTATCATGTTCTTTTGCTATTATTTCTAGCTTTTTAACTAAATCTTCTTTAATATATAAAGATTTATAAACTGTTTCATTTTTCTTTTTTGTTGGTTTTATTATATCCTTCATGTTCTCACCTTCCTATTAAAAGATACCATAAATATTTGATGTATGTTATATTAAAATATTCTATGAGAAAGTATGTTGAAAAAACCTCATAGAAATGTTATAATAATTTTATTAGAATATGTAAATAATATAGATGGAAGTGGTATATATGAAAAAGATTGATGTAGGTGTGGTGGTAACAACTTTAATAATTGTAACGATAAGTTGCAGTCTTGCATTTTTTGCAGCTAGGGTTGTAGGTAACCCAAAAGATATTAATTTAGTAGCTAAGAATGTAGCAATAACATTTACTGATACATCAAGTATTGCTGATGAAACAATAAGTCCTGGATGGAATAATGTTAAAAGTTTTACTATAACAAATAATAGTAAAGAAGATTTTAACTATAATATTTTATTAAAAGGGTTAGTTAATACATTTGAAAGTATAAATACACTTCAGTACAAAATAACAAGTGATACTGGGTATAATATGGATAACTATTTAAATATTGTTAAAACAGAAAATAGTAAAGATGTAGTTTTAGCATATGATGTAGTAATTCCAAAAGGAAGTAAGCAAACATATCAAGTAGAATTTAAATATATAAGTATAGATGAAGATCAAAGTAGTGATATGGGTAAAAGGTTGGGTGGAACTTTAGCTATTGAAGAAAGTACAGGGAAACCTAAAATATATGACAAATTACTTAGTGATAATCCAACAATAAAAACAAGAACAGACTTTAGTACAACACTAACAGAAACTAACGTAAATACATTATATAAAACTACAGAAGATAACACTGATGTATATTACTTTGCAGGAGATGCAAAAAACAACTGGGTAAAGTTTGGTGGCTACTACTGGAGAATAATAAGAACAAACTCTGATGGAAGTATAAGACTTTTGTATGCTGGCACAAGTTCAGATACAACACAGGGTTATATTAGTAGAACTAACACTTATAACGAAGTACATAGTGATGCAATTGATGTGGGATATATGTATGGTACAAGTGGGTCTTTAGAGAGTAATAGAACAAATGAAAACTCTAGTTCTATGAAAGAATTAATAGATAATTGGTATAAAAATAATTTAATAGATTATACAAAATACTTAAGTTCAACAGCAGTATATTGTAATGATAGAGAAGTAACAAATGATACATATGTATCTTCAGGTAGTGATTTTAATTTTGATGCTTATAAAAGAATTGCAGAAGATAAAACTCCTACTTACAACTGTGCAAACATAAAAGATGCATTCAGCGTTGGCAATAAAAATGCAAAATTGGACTATCCAATAGCCTTGATGACAGCAGATGAAATAAGTTATGCTGGGGGTGTATTCAAATTAGATAATCACAATGTTTGGTATAACTATAATTCAAACGATGAAAAAATCACTGACATCTGGTGGTGGTTGATGACACCTTGGGGTTATCAAAACTGGTATAAAAAGCCTGCTTTATTTGTCACATATAGGCGTGGACAAATTGGCGGTAATAGAATAGAAGAAACAAGTGAAAATGGCGCAGTAAGACCAGTAATAAGTATAAATGGGAATAACATATGGAAAAATGGAGATGGAAGTGCAACTAACCCTTATGAAGTTGTTGCTGAACCTGTCAATACTTATACAGTATCTTTGAGTGTTAACAATGGAAGTGGTACAGGTACAGTACTTGTTGAAGAAGGCAAAGATGCAACATTTACAGTAACACCAAACTCAGGATACAAAGCAGAACTAGAAACAGATACATGTAGTGGAACGTTAAGTGGTAATACTTATACAGTAAATAATATAACAAGTGGCAAGACTTGTAGTATAACATTTAAGAAAAATGAAACAACATTAGCATCTTTGCTCCAAACTAATGCTGTTAATGAAAATGGATATAGATACGAGGGTGCTAATCCAAATAACTATATTACAATGGAGAAGACTGATGGAACAACCGAACTATGGAGAATAATAGGGTTATTTCCAGATGGAGCAAATGGAGAGAATGTAATAAGAGTAAGGAAAGTGGGATATGAAAGTGCGGCCTATGATCAAAACGATAAAAATTATTGGCCAAATACAACGTTATACACTTCTTTAAAAAGTATATACTCAACGGCAAAATATAAAAATACCATAAATTATAAAATATATTTAGGAACTTCAAGTGCATATAAGACATTGACAGCAGAAGGTTGGTATACAGCAGAAAGAGGAACAACGGCTGGTGCAAGTGCTGGTGGTTTAACATCAGCAGTAGTAAGTGTAGGACTGATGTATCCAAGTGATTATGGTTATGGTGTGTTGGCTAGTGAATGTGACAGAACATTAAAATTATATTGGGGCGGATATAGTAAAACATCTGCATGTTATGATGATAACTGGCTATTTCAAGGCTCAAATTTGGACCAATGGCTAATTAGTCCAAATCATTCTGAAACTGATGTAGTAGTTATTGCAAGTAATGTCGGATGTGCAGGAGATGATTATGTGAGCACATCATATTCCTACAGCCCAGTCATGGCTCTAAAGTCTGATGTAATGGTAACCGGCTCAGGCACACAAAGTGACCCATATGTAATGCAGTAAAATCTAAGGTGCAAGTGTACAATATCTTGCACTTTTGCATTTTACAAATAAATTTGGTATAATTATACGACGGAGGACTTATGAAAATAATTCTAATAGACAATGTAAAAGGAACAGGAAAGAAAGATGAAGTAAAAGAAGTAAAAGACGGATATGGTTCTTTCCTAATTAAAAATAAAAAAGCTGTTCTATATTCTACAAAGAGTAATGAAGTACTAAATACTCAAATAAAAGATAGAAACGATAAAGAAGAACAACTAATTTTAGAATGCACTAATATAAAGAATAAGTTAGAAAAAGATACTTTAGAGTTTTTAGTTAAAACTGGAAACGATGGCAAAGTATTTGGTAGCATAAGTTCTAAGCAAATAAGTGAAGAACTTAAGAAAAAAGGCTACAATATTGATAAAAAACTTATTGATAGAGAAAATCTAAACACATTAGGGTCTCATACAGTAACAATTAACTTACATAAAAAAGTAGTAGCACACCTAAATGTTGTTTTAAAGGCTGGTGGTAAATAATGCCAAGAATAGAACCACAAAGTATAGATGCTGAGATAAATGCTTTAGGCTGTGCCTTCTTAAGTAAAGAAGCACTAGATAAAGTTTGTGAAGAATTAACTAGCGAAATGTTTTATGAAAAAAAACACGCTATTATATTTGAAACACTAAAAGCCTTAAGAAACAAAGATATTGCAGTAGACATTACAACAGTAAGTAACGAAGTATCAAAAACACCAAACGGATTATCAAGTATTGGTGGGTATGAGTACTTAACCGAAATCATAGACGCAGTTGCAACACCAGCAAACTTGTCATACTATTTAGATATTATATACGAAAAGTATATTTTAAGAACGCTAATAAACAAGTCTACTGCCATAATAGACGAATGCTATGAAGAAAAGTCTGACCTAAACACAATCGTTGAAGCAGCAGAAAAAAGCATACTAGAAGTAAACTCAGGCCGTATGGTAAAAGAAATCAAGCCAATACAAGAAGTCCTAGATAAAGCTCAACAACAACTAGAATTTCTAGCAAAAAACGGTGGAGATATCACGGGTGTTCCAACAGGCTTTTATGACCTAGACAAAAGAACAACAGGATTTCACGGTAACGAACTAATAATAATTGCCGGTCGTCCAGGTATGGGTAAATCAGCTCTTGCTATCAACATGGCAACAAACATGGCTATTAACTACAAAAAATCAGTGGCTTTATTTAACCTAGAAATGGGTGCCACTCAAATAGTTAACAGAATGTTTTCTTCAGTGGGACAAATAGACTCACAAAAACTAAGAACTGGTAAACTAGACCACATGGACTGGAAAAAATACAACGAAACACTAAGCCTTTTAGCAGACACAAAATTCTTTATAGACGATACACCAGGTATAACAGTATCTGAAATCAGAAGCAAATGTAGAAGACTAAAAAATTCTGACAAAGGCTTAGATTGTATAATAATAGACTACTTGCAGTTAATTAGTAGTTCTAGTAAATACTCAGGACAAAGAACAAACGAAGTCTCTGAAATTTCTAGAGACCTAAAAAAACTAGCAATGGAATTAGAAGTCCCAGTAATCGCACTTGCTCAACTATCTCGTGGAGTAGAACAAAGAGAAGACAAGCGTCCATTAATGAGTGACTTAAAAGAAAGTGGTTCTATCGAACAAGACGCCGACATCGTAATGTTCTTATATTGCGATGATTACTACAAATTCAAAAGTAAAGATAGACCAACTCTTTCACCAACAGAACTAATAATATCAAAACATAGGAGTGGTGGAACAGGAACAATAGACTTAATTTTTGAAAGAACATACACAAACTTCAAAAATGTCTTAAAAAGTGAGGAAAATGATAATGAATAATAGGATTTTTTATAGGCTGGCAGTATTTGGGGTTATATTATCAAGCTTAGTATTCATATTAGGTACAGGAAGAAAAGACTTAAGTGATCAACCAATGACAGTATATGAAGTATATTTAAACGGTGAATCTTTAGGTATTATAGAAAACGAAAACAAACTATATGACTTAATAGACAAAGAACAAGATTTACTAAAAAAGAAATATGGTGTAGACAAAATCTATGCACCACTTAGTCTTGAAACAACAAAGTTAGTAACCTATACAGGAGAAGTGGAAACACCTTCAAGTATATACGACAAAATAAAAGACACAGAACCATTTACATTAAAAGGCTACGAAATAACTATAAACTATAGTGAAGACAAACAAGAAGTACTTAAAGTACTAAACAAAAAAGACTTTGATGTAGCCTTAGAAAACACAATAAAAGCTTTCGTTAATGAAGAAGACTATCAAAAATATCTTGAAGGAAAACAAAGTAAAATAACTAAAACAGGCTCTACTATCAAAGACATAAACATAAGAGAAAATATAACAATAAAAGAAAGTTACTTAAGTACAGAAGACAATATCTTCACAAATAGCACTGACCTATCTAAATATTTACTTTTTGGTACAACACAAACGCAAGGAACACACATAGTAATAGGCGGACAAACTGTTAAAGAAATAGCAGAAGAATACGAACTTAATACAAAAGAATTCTTAATAGTAAACCCAAGTATTCTAAGTGAAAACACACTACTTTATAGTGGACAAGAAGTAAATGTTGGTCTAATAAAACCAATAGTAAGCGTTGTTGTTGAAAATAATCTTATTGAGGATAAAGAAGTATCTTATAAAAGAGATATTAAATACGATAACAAACTTGTAGTAGGAACAACTTACACAGAACAGCAAGGACAAAATGGTGTAAGCAGAGTTGAATACTACACAGAAACAATTAATGGTACAATAACAAAAGTAATACCAATTAATAATGAAGTAATAACACCAGTAGTTAATGAAGTTGTAGTAAAAGGTGGACTTGCTATAAACTACTATGGAGAAACAGGAGACTGGGCTTGGCCTACACTTACTCCATGTGTAATGACTTCATACTTTGGTTGGCGTACAGACCCAATTGATGGCTCACGTTCATACCACCCAGCACTAGACATATCAGGTACTGGACATGGTTCGCCTATCTATGCTGCACAATCTGGTACAGTATGGAAGATGGGTAGAGCATCTGATATGGGTAACTACATATATATAGACCATGGAAAAGGGTACAAGACATTATACATGCACTTAAGCGGATTTAATGACGAAATGAGAGTTGGATATGCTGTAAGTAAAGGACAAGTAATTGCATATATGGGTACAACAGGAAGAAGTACAGGTACACACTTAGACTTCAGACTTATCTATGAAGGAACATATATAGACCCATGCACAATGTATAAAAATGCGTATTGTGGTACTAGGTAGTGGCTCAAAAGGAAACTCTACATTTATAGATTTAGGAGATAAAAAAATCTTAATAGATGTAGGGTTTTCCTATAAACAAATTAAAGAAAAATTATCTTTAATTAACGTTGACCCACATGAAATAGATGCACTTTTAATAACACATGATCATATAGACCATACATATGGTTTAAAAGTGTTTCTTAATAAAGTAAAACCAACTCTATTTATAACTCCAGAAGTAGAAAATTTCTGTCTTGGTACAAAATATGAAAACTCAGAATACCTTACAGATGAAATGATCTACTATGGAACTCTAATCAAGCCAATTCCACTAAGCCATGATGCTCTTACCATTAACGGTTACTTAATAGAAAAAGATAATGATAGCTTAGTCTACATAACAGATACTGGTTACATCAATCAAAAAAACTTTATATATCTAAAAAATAAAAACTACTACATATTAGAAAGTAACCATGATACGGAAATGCTTATAAAAGGACCTTATCCAGAATATTTACAAAGAAGAATAATTAGCGATAAAGGCCACTTATCAAACGAGTTATGTGCAGGCTACTTAAGTAGACTAATCGGACCAAACACAAAAAAAGTGGTATTAGCTCACCTATCTGAGTCAAACAACACAAAAGAACTAGCTTTATCAACTAACAAAAAAGTATTAGAAGAAAATGATATAATTTTTGATACACTTGAATGTGCAGACCAAAATATTCTAACTGAGGTAAGTATATGATAAGAATAATATGTATAGGAAAAATAAAAGAAAAATATTTAATGGATGCTATTAATGATTACATGAAAAGATTATCTAAATATTATAAAGTAGATTTAATAGAACTAAAAGATAGTAACATAACAGAAGAAAAAAAACTAATACTTTCTCACTTAAACAAAAGTGACTATATAATAAGTATGTGTATTGAGGGTGTAGAGTATTCCACAATTGAACTAAAAGACAAAATAGATAACTTACTTACAAGTGGACAGTCAAATATTACCTTCATAATAGGTGGAAGTGATGGACTAGATAACGAAATAAAGTCTATCTCAAACGAACTAATCTCTTTTTCAAAATTAACATATCCACATGGTTTATTTAGACTAATACTTTTAGAACAAATCTATAGAGTATTCAAAATAATGAATAACGAAACCTACCACAAGTAGGTTTTTATTGTAAAAAAGTGTCCAATATAATGGACAAAATAATCAAAATTGTAAAAACTGTCTAGTACACTGGACAAAATAATTAAAAATGTAAAAACTATCCACTACACTGGACAAAATCATAAAGTAAAACTCGGAGAAAAACATTAACAAACTCCGAGTTTTGTCATAAATATTTATAAAATTCATATAATATTAACAAAAACGCAGATTTTAAGAGGGACATCCTCTTAAAATGCTTGATTTTTAAAAGATATAGTGTTAAAATATAACCATTGAAGAGGAGGAATAATATGTTATTACAATTTAAATGTAAAAATCATTCCGTTTTTTATAACGAGACAATACTAGACTTAACAGCAACTCAAGAAAAAAACTACACTGATACACTATTTGACATAAAGAATACTAAAGTATTACCAATTATAGAAATTCATGGAGCAAACGCAAGTGGAAAAACTTCTATTCTAGACGCATTAGCATATATGTTTTATATGATTAAGTTTTCTAATAAAATGGATGTCAATGATGCATTACCAACAGTTCCATTTGCTTTTAGTGAAAAAGCAAAAAAAGAAAATAGTGAGTATGAAATTTCTATTATAATTGAAGAAACAGAATATAGATACGGTTTTTCATTAAATGCAAATTCATTTGTTGAAGAATGGCTTTACAAGAAAAAAATTTCTTCAGGTAATGATACGAAACAGAAAACAATTTTTGAAAGATACAAAGATAAAGTAACCTTTGCACCATCATATAATAAGTATAAAGGGATTTGGAACTTTTTAGAAAACAGCATTAACTTGAATATTAATAAATCACTTGTGCTTAGTAATATTTCTATTAAAGAAGAAAAAGGAGAACTAAGAAGTATTTATGACTACATAACAAAATCTTCTTTTAAAATTGATAATAATTTAAATCAAAAAATAAGCATAAATATTTTAAAAAATAATACGTCAGTATATGTATTATTTGAAAAACTTTTAAAAGAATTTGACCCATGTCTAATCAGACTTGATATAAAAGAAGATGTTAAAACTACAGGAGAAAAAACATACAATATAAGTGGAGTACACCGTGACATAAAAACAAAAAAAGAAAAAATGATACCACTTTCTTTAGAGTCATCTGGTACTATCAAAATGTTTGACGTTTTACCTTCAATTTTAATAAATTTAGAAGTAGGCGGAATTTTATGTTTTGACGAATTAGATACCAAATTACATCCACTTTTATTTAGAAGAATTGTCAACATGTATAAAGATAAAAATATTAACAAGAATAATGCTCAAATTATATACACATCACATTCTACAGTGCTTTTAAATAGCAAAGAATTGAGAAGAGATGAAATTTATTTTGTAGAAAAAAACAATTTAGGAATTTCTACTTTATACTCATTATCTGAATTTAGAAATATCAGAATTGACTCAGATTATGAAAAAAGATACCTAACTGGAGAATTTGGCGCAATTCCATTTATAGAAGAGTAGGTGTCTTATGGGAAGTGATGAATTATTTAAAAGGAGAAAAGAAGAAAGAAGAAAAAGGAAAGAAAACCTGCAAACAATTAAATCTACAAAATGGTTGGTTGTTTGTGAAGGAGTAGAAACAGAAGTTAACTATTTTAATAGTATGATAGAAGAAGTAAATAAAAAACTCATAGCATCAAACAAACTTAAAGTAAACATAATTGGAGCCGGTAAAAACACTTTATCACTTGTAAATTCTGTTGAAAATTTCATTGGGAAAGTAGACTTTCTAAGTCAAGAAAAGATACCATATAGTAAAATATTTGTTGTATTTGATAAAGACGATTTTGCCCCAGAAATATTTGATGAGGCAATAAGACTTTGCGAAAGAAAAGGATATATTCCTTTATGGTCTAATCAAGCATTTGAATATTGGTTCTTACTTCATTTTAATTATGTTGAAGGAAAAATACATAGGACACAATACGCTAGCAAACTTAATGAGTATTTTAAATCTTCAGGATTAAATTACAAATACAAGAAAAACGATAAAGAAATCTTTAATAAACTCTGTAAATATGGTTCGCTTGAAAATGCAATAAAACGTGCTAAAAAAATACATACAAGCTTTGGCGATACACATCCATCAGAACAAGAAAGTGCAACAACAGTATATAAATTTTTTAACTGTGTAGAAGAAAAAATACAAGAATTTAATTAAAATCTTAAAGTGAAACTCGGAGAAATGTTACAAACTCCGAGTTTTACTATAACCTAAATTGTACACATTCTATATTTTTTCTTTGTAGTTATAGAAAAATATAGAATAATATGTTATAATTTAGTAGAAAAGGATAAATAGATATGGGAAAAATAAAGAAAAAAATAATGATAAATGCAATGCTTTTAATACTAGGATGCTTACTCATTTCACTAACATTCAATATCTTTTGTGTCCCTAATAAAATTGTTCCTGGTGGCTTAAGTGGCGTAGGTATAATCTTTGATCACTTGTTTGGAATAAAAACATCGTATGTTTTACTAATAGGAAACATAGTTTTAGTAACTATAGGTATAATCTGCCTAGGCTTAAAAGACACAATTCCATCAATAATTGGTGCTGTTGTGTACACCCTAGTCATGTATTTAACTGAATTACTAAATGTCACTATTACACTAAGTAGTCCATTTTTGAACATAATCACAATAGGAGTACTTTTTGGTATTGGCTGTACAATGGTATACTTGTCAGGTTGCAGTTTAGGTGGTTTAGACATAATGGGCGTAATCTTTAATAAAAAATTCGGTCTAACTCTAGGAACAGCCCTATTCATAGTAAACGGCACAGTCTTAATTGTCGGCACATTTATATTCGGTGTAGAAATGCTTATAACTTCACTAATTATAAGATTTATTGAAAGCAAAATAATAGATAACTTCCTAATAGGAATAAGTGACTCAAAAATAGTATTCATAAACACTGACAAAAAAGAAGAAATAATATCATACATCATAACAGAAATAGAAGGTGGAATAAGCGAAATTCCAGTAAAAACAGGATACAAAAAAGAAAACTCTAGTATTATCATGTGTGTAGTACCAACAGAAAAATATCTAATACTAAAAGAAAAAATAATAGAAGTTGATAACGACGCATTCCTAACAGTACTAGACTCATACGAAGTATACGGTGGCACAAATAGGTATAAACTACCACTTCATGATTTAAGAATATAATGATATAATTAATTAGGAGGTACAAATGAATTTAATAGAAGTAAAAAATGTATATAAACAATATAAAAACGGTGTAACAGCCCTAAGCGACATAACACTTTCTATTCCAAAAGGCGACTTTGTCTTTGTAATAGGCTCAACTGCTTCAGGGAAAAGCACACTAATAAAACTACTTTATAGACAAGAAAAACCATCTCGTGGAGAAGTCTATGTAGGAGGAATAAACGTAAGTAAATTAAGAAACAGAAAAGTGTATAAATTAAGAAGAAAACTAGGAATAGTATTCCAAGACTATAAATTATTGCAAAACCTAACTGTATTTGAAAATGTTGCATTTGCTCTTGAAATATACGGTTTACCTGAAAACGAAGTAAGAAAAAAAGTAATGAATGCAATAGAAAAAGTAGGACTAAAAGAAAAATTTAGAAGTTATCCAGATCAACTATCAGGTGGAGAACAACAGCGTGTTTCAATAGCGCGTGCTATAGTAAACAATCCTAAAATACTAATATGTGACGAACCTACTGGTAACCTAGACCCAACAACATCAATGGGAATAATGGAAATAATAAACAAAATCAACGAAGACGGTACAACTGTAATAATGGCAACACACGACAAAGACATAGTAAATTACTACAAAAAAAGAGTTATCAAACTAGAAAAAGGAATACTAGTAGGCGATACAGTTAAAGGAGGTTATGGTAAATAATGAAATACTTAAGAATAATAAGAAACAACATCAAAGACTCACTAAAAAGTGTCTTCCGTAACTTCTCACTTAGCATAGCGAGTATATCTTGTATAACAATAACACTAATACTAGTGGCAGTAGCTGTTTTACTAAGCGAAAACGTAAGTAAGTTCACTTCTGACATAGAAAAAGACGTAACAATTGTAGTCTATATTAACAAAGATGCAACAGACACAGACATAGAAGCCCTTAAAACAAAAATAGAACTTTTATCAAACATAGACAGCATTACATTTATGTCAAAAGAAAGTATTAGAAAAGACATGGCTAAAGAAAGTGATGGACTTGGTACAATACTAAGCGAATACGACGAAACAAATAACCCGCTTCTAAACGAATACTTAGTCAAAGTAAAAGACACAGAAAGTATTGGCGTTACTGCAAAATTGATAAAAGAATTATCAGGAGTTTACCAAGTAAAATACGGCGAAGGCATGGTAGAAGAATTAGTAAAAATATTTGACATAGTTAAAAAAATAATGGTAGTCATAGTAATTGGACTTATCATAGTAACAGCATTCCTAATAAGTAACACAATAAAAATAACTATCAACAACAGAAAAAGACAAATAGAAATCATGCGTTTAGTAGGTGCTTCAAACACATATATAAAAACACCTTTCTTCTTTGAAGGTATTATACTAGGTTTCATAGGTAGCATAATTCCAGTACTATTAACTGCTTTTGGCTACACTTACCTATATGACAAAATGAACGGCATCTTGTTTACTGAAGTAATAAGCTTAGTTAACCCAAATGATATAATGTTAAAAACAATACTAATAATAGTATCAATAGGTGTAGTAGTTGGCGCAATAGGTTCATCTCGTGCTGTAAGGAGGTACCTAAAAATATAATGAAAAAAATTCTAATAATTATAGTTTCGCTTCTTATATTATTGTTACCACTTAAAACAAATGCAGCTGCAAGAACCTACGGAGACTTACTAGATGAATTAGATAGACTAGAAAGACAAAAACAAAAACAAGACACAGAAAAACAAATAAGCGAAGCTGAATATAACAAAGTTGTCGGAGAAATGCAAGCTATTGAAGCAAAAGTAGCTGACTTAAATAATCAAATAATAACAGCTTCTAACAAAATAGAAGAACTAGAAAAAACAATACAAGAAAAGAAAGAAGAAACAGATAACATTTTAGTATTCTTGCAACTTTCTAATGGAGAAAAATCTTACTTAGAATACATTTTTAAAGCAACGTCATTTACAGACTTTATCCATAGAATATCTGTTGTAGAACAACTATCTAAATATAATAAAGAACAAATAAACGAAATGAAAAGTCTTATAAAGCAAAACAACGAACTAAAAGACAAACTAGCAAAAGACATAGAAAGTGAACAAAAAAATAGAGATACACTTCAAGAAAAAATGTTTGAGCTAGGTTCAAGAATAGACGAACTTGAAGAAGATTCAGTTTCAATAGAAGATTTAATCAAATCTCAAAAACAATTAATAGAATTCTATAGACAAAAAGGATGTTCAAATTCGTATGACTTACTATCTACTTGTATGGCTATTCCAACTTCAACAGGTTTTAAAAGGCCTACTGAAACAGGAATAATCACAAGTACATATGGATATAGAAAAAACCCACTTTACCCATCAAGTATATCTTTCCATAACGGAGTAGATATAGGTAACAAAAGTCCGGCTGAAGGGACACCAATTTATCCAGTAGCATCAGGTACAGTTGCGCTTCAAACACAATGGGGATGTGGTGGTAAAGTAATGTTTATATACCATAACATCAATGGAGTTAAATATACATCAGTAATGATGCACTTACTAGACTATAATGGCTTAGAAGAAGGAGACGTAGTATCTGAAGGAGAAGTAGTTGCACATATGGGTGGATACTCAACTGCAAGAAAAAATGGTGGATACGATTCATGTACAACAGGCGCACACTTACACTTGACAATTAGCCGTGGACACGTTACAATAGCTAACTATAAAGCTTCAGTAATCGACCCAGGAAGCGTAATATATTTCCCAGGCGGATGGTGGTCTTCAAGAGTCTGGTAAGGAGGAACCTATGTCATATACAACAAATATAAAAAACGAAATACTAAATAACGAATACAATAAAACTGAACAAATAAGTGAATTATCAGCAATAATTAACATAAACGGAGAAATAGAAAACAACTCTATTTCTCTTTATACTGAAAACATAGGTGTATCAAGAAGAATATATAAACTATTAAAAGATATCTTCAATATAGAAATAAACATAACAAAAGAAGAAATAAATAGACTTAACAAAAACTTTATAATACACATGACTATAAAAGAAGATGTAGAAAAAATTCTAAAAACACTGGACTTATATGACTACACAAATAATACTAGAAAATATAAACCATCTGATTACATATGTGGAAACATTGAAGAAAAAAAATCTTACTTAAGAGGAGCATTCTTAATATGTGGAAGTGTAAATGACCCCAAAACAAGTAGATACCATTTAGAATTCATAATAGAAAATAAAATAACTGCAAACTATATAAATGACTTATTACAAGAACTAAACTTTAACTCTAAAATATTAAAAAGAGAAAAACACTACATGGTCTATTTAAAAGAGAGCGAAAGAATAAGCGATTTTATAAAACTACTAAATGCCTACAATTCACTATTCTATTATGAAGACATAAGAATATATAGAGACCACAAAAACATGACAAACAGACTAAATAACTGTGAACAAGCTAACATTGATAAAATAGTATTTTCCTCAAATGAACAACTAGAAAACATACAAAAATTAAAACAAAGAGAAGACTTTGACTTAATAGACGACAAAATAAAAGAAGTCTGTATCTACAAAGAAAAATATCCAGAAAGTTCAATGCAAGAACTAGCAGATATTATTTCATTAGAAACAAATACTAAAATAACAAAAAGTGGAATAAATCACAGATTTAGAAAAATAAAAGAAATGGTCTCACAAAAACATTAACTGTGAATAACTTAAAACTTATTAACAATTAGATAAAGTATGACAGCAAAAACGAGCAATCTCCTATATTTACTGGAATTGCTCGTTTTTATAATGTTGTGATTTTTTACTATCATATTGTTAAAAAGTATTGTTTTACCCACCTAATTCAGTCGCTATTCCAACTAATACTTAAATATTTACACAAAATTCCGGCCATTTTGCCACTAAATTACACAAAATTCCGACTATTTTTAGCCCATTTCACACATTTTTCCAGAAAATAAACCTCTTGAGCATTTTGTGAAAACATTATATAATATAAATATAGGAAGTATTCAGTAACTGAATGTCTACCTAGTTTATACTAGTGACATTGCACTAAGCGATGTCATTTCTTTATTTCTATCACTAATAACAGCAATAAAAACAAAGCAATATTCACTGCATTTTTTAAAATCAGCAATAATTGTGAATAACTTAAAACTTATTAACAAATTTATGAAAAATAATTGATTTAAAACGTTATTTATGGTATGATTTATGATAGAAAGTAGGGTGCAAAACTTTATGAATGAAGAAGAAAAGAAAATAATAGAAGAAGAAGGACTTTATTTCGTAGAGCCAGATAAGAAAGAAAAAAGAAAAAAAATACTAATAATTATATTTGTATTTACTCTTTTTACTGCGGCTACAGTAAGTACAACATACTCTGTAATAAACTTTATAAATAACTACAAAATGAGACTAAATATAGACACAGATGGAGACGGCTTACCTGATTTAAACATAGACACAGACGGAGATGGCAAGTGTGACGTTAACTGTGATACAAACGGTGATGGCTCACCAGATGTTAACATTGGTTACAAAAATATACAAAAACCTTTCTTTAACATTGACACAGACGGTGATGGAAAACCAGACAAAAACTTAACAAATGTAAAAGACAAAAATGGAATGTGTATTAAAAACTGTGACACAAATAACGATGGATATCCAGATACTAACATAGATTTTGACGATGACGGAATATGCAATTTAAACTGTGATACTGACAAAGATGGCAAGTGTGATATTAACTGCGACATCAATAACGACGGCAAGTGTGATTTAAATTGTGACACTGATAAAGATGGAAAAGAAGACACTAACATTGACGAAGACAAAGATGGAATTTGTGATAAAGCTTGTACTGGAAAAGAAAATGACTCATGCAAAATCAATTGTGATATAGACGGCGATGGTAAATGTGACAGAAACTGTGATACAAATAATGACGGTGTATGCGACAAAAACTGTGATGTTAATGGTGATGGCGTTTGTGACTACAACTGCGACACTAATAACGACGGCAAATGTGATAAAAATTGTGACACAAACGGCGATGGAATATGTGATAAATTCTGCGGAAACAAAGGAAGTGACGTCTGCCTTATTAACTGTGATACAAACAAAGACGGTATATGCGACAAGAATTGCGATGTAAACGGAGATGGCAAATGTGACATAAATTGTGACACTAACAATGATGGAAAATGTAACAAAAACTGTGATACTGATAATGACGGCATTTGTGACAAAAATTGCGATGGAAAAGAAAACGACTCATGTAAAATAAATTGTGACACAAACGCTGACGGGAAATGCGATATTAACTGTGACACTGATAATGACGGAAGATGCGACAAGAACTGTGACGTTAACGGAGATGGTAAATGCGATTATAACTGTACAGAAAATAATGATGTATGTGTTAAAAATTGTGATACCAATAATGACGGTAAAATGACAGAAGATGACCGTGTTTTGCTAGGTTCTACAGATCCAGCGTGGACTTTTGGTCTAAATTTGAATGCAGGCTATAAAGGCTTTGATCTTTCTTTGATGTTCTCAGGCGCAGCAGATGTTAGCCGTATGTTTGCCCAACCTGGTGATTTCAATGGTGATATGTCACATCCAACCACAGCCTGGCTGGATGCTTGGACACCGGAAAACAAAGATGCAAAAATGCCACGAGTTGCTTATGAGAAGAAATCTCCAAGCCACCCTTGGAATAACATGTCTAGTTTCTGGATTCAAAATGCCAGTTATGTACGCTTACAAAATCTACAATTTGGATATACATTCCCAACCAACTGGTTAAAAGTACTCCATGTAGAAACTCTTCGCGTATACTATTCAGCTGAAAATTTATTTACAATTGATAACATGATGGTCAATATAGATCCGGAAAGTATGGACACAAACGGTTATGGATATCCACGACTCAGGACCCATTCCTTTGGTGTTAGTTTAACATTCTGATTGTACAGACAAAAATAAAATAGGTATGAAAAAATATATATTTATAAGTGCTATTGCCAGTTTTTCTTTATTAAATGTTTCATGTGACGACTTTTTAGATACCGTTCCACACGATGCTCTTTCTCCTGAAACAACATGGAAGACAGAAGCAGACGCTGAAAAATTCATGATAGGTTGCTACAGTGGATGGATGGACGA
>ERZ779851.1337-NODE-1337-length-22028-cov-116.907432_pt1 | contig 22028 bp, 18 predicted proteins | sample MGYA00511094_ERZ779851 | MGnify/ENA primary metagenome ERZ779851 (study PRJEB29588, sample SAMEA2155512) | human gut metagenome | biome: human gut; feature: human-associated habitat; material: faeces | place: Denmark | collected 2008/2010 ...
ATTAACGTTAAAAAATACGCTCAAAGCTTGCTCAATTAGAGTAAAACAGGGCGTGCTGCTTGGGTCCATAACACCCCTGGGCAATGAGCTTCTGCCCTTTCTGGGCGTGCTGCTTGTGTCCATAACAATCCTGGGGTATGCGCTTGCCCCTTCAGCCCGTGCTTGACCCCGTGCGATACTTGAAATGTTTAATTTCATGTCCACAAAGGCATTTGTCTTAACTCCTTTAACTCCTTTAACTCCTTTAACTCCTTATCTCCTCTAACTCCTTTAACTCCTCCAAAAAAATCTCCCTTATTTCCTCTTCTTTTGCGTGTTAGGCAGGAATCCGGCAATGATGCCGAGCAGAGGCAGGAAGGCGCTTACCTGGAAGATGAACTCGATGCTGGTCTTGTCTGCTAACCATCCGAAGAAGGCGGAGCCCAAACCTCCTAAACCAAACATCAGTCCGAAGAAGATGCCGGCAATGAGACCCACCTTGTCGGGCATCAGGTCAGTGGCGTACACCACGATAGACGAGAAAGCCGAGGCAATGATCAATCCCGAAAGGAAGGTGCAGACGAGAGTCCAGAACAGGTTGGCGAAGGGCATGATGAGGGCGAAGGGTGCCGCGCCGAGGATAGAGAACCAGATGACGTACTTGCGCCCAAACTTATCACCCAACATACCTCCAGCCACAGTACCAATGGCAAAGGCGGCAAGAAAGACAAACAGACACAACTGAGAAGCCTGTACCGAGATGCCAAACTTGTCAATCAGGAAAAAGGTGAAGTAGCTCGTGATGCAGGAGGTATAGAAATACTTCGAGAAGATGAGCAGCACGAGGATGAGCAGTGCCCCATATTTTGCCCGCTTCGAGATGTCGTTGTTCAGGGGGACGTTTTTTTGCGGATGCGTCACCACATACACCAACCGGGCCTTGTACCATGCCCCTAATCTGATCATGATAAGGGCGGCGAGCAAGGCGGCAAGGGCAAACCACGAGATGGCATGCTGTCCGAAAGGCAGGATGATGAGGGCTGCAAGGAGAGGACCTATCGCCGAGCCACCGTTGCCACCTACCTGGAAGATGGACTGTGCCAGACTCTTCCTGCCTCCCGATGCCAACTGGGCTACTCGTGATGCAGTGGGGTGGAACACGGATGAGCCTAAACCCACGATGCTCACAGAGAGGAGAATCAGCAGATAATTTTCTGAGAAGGCCAGCATCAGCAGACCGATGAGTGTGAAACACATACCCACGGAGAGGGCATAGGGACGTGGATGCTTGTCGGCATACAGTCCAGTAAAGGGTTGCAGAATCGATGACGCCATCTGAAACATCAGGGTGATGATTCCGATTTGTGCGAACGAGAAGTCGAACTTATCCTTGATGATGGGGTAGATGGAGGGGATGATCGACAGAATCATATCATTCAGAAAGTGGGAAATGCCACAAATGATAAGTATCGAATATACCGTCCCCTCCATCTTCGTGGGGTTTCCTTTTATTTTACTACCTATTGATTTTATATTCATTTCTATATTGGTTTTGAGAACCATTTGACCGCTTTACTTCCAGAACAGTTGGTCGATAAACTCATATCGCTTCTCCATCTGGGCATCGGTCTTTACCACCGTGTTCTCGTCAATCTGTAGCACAGGAGCGATGGCTTTACCGTTGGTGGAAGGCCATTCAGGCAGACCCAGTCCGTTGGGGTTGCCAGTCTTCACAAAGTTGATGTAGTACTGGTTGAAGATGTCGCTAATCATGTAGTCGGCAGGTTGCCAGTTGTAAATACGGTTGGTAGGCAGAGTGCCCATGGCATACTCGATATCGGCAGAGTGTACGGCACCCTTGTCCTGTGGGGCAGGAGCCTCACCCTCCTTGGCGTCTATCACACCACCAGCCAGGGCAGCCACCTTTCCCTTGATGGCCATGGCAGGACGGGGATGACAATAGCGATAACGGTAAACGGGCTGTCCGCTTGTCAGCTTGTGCATGTTGCCCCACTTCCATGTGGAATAGTCGAGGAAGATGTCAGAAGCCAAGTTCACACCCGGTTGCTCCAGCACATCCTTGTCGGTAGTGATGCCGTAAAGACGGAACAACTCATCTATGTTCTCTTCGCCGAAAGTAGCTTTGGCGCCAGCCTTCAGGTTCTCCACCGTAGGCTGTTTGCCCATCAGTACAGCCAATGGTGTCATCTCCTGGTTGTTGCCGCCCACGAGCAGAGGCACCTTGGTCTGGTTGCCTTTGGCGAAAGTCTCTTCTGGTTGCTCTACGAAGAAATATCCGTCGATGTTGTACGCGGGGAGCGACTTGACGGAAGCCAACTTCAGCAGCTCTTCAGCAGGAAGGTTGCGAAGCATGTCGATGTCAGCCTTAGGGGCTTTCTTCTTGCTTGCCTTTCCCTTTGTCTTATCGGTCTTACCGACCATCTGTGCAGCTATTTTCTGTGCCATTTCCACACCCTTCTGCTCAGCTTCCTTCAGGGTAAGCACCTTTTTGAATCCCATGACCGAGCCGCTGGAACCCATGGCCTGTGCAAAGAGACCCTGGCAGAGAGGCGAAGCCATCAAGGCACTTACCGACATCGAACCGGCCGATTCGCCAACGATTGTGATGCGGTTGGGGTCGCCTCCGAAGGCCTCGATATTGTCTTTCACCCATTTTATGGCAGCCACCTGGTCCATGAAACCATAGTTGCCCGATCCTTTATAGGTGGTCTCCTTGGAGAGTTGTGGATGCGCGAAGAAACCGAAGATACCCTCGCGATAGTTGGCAGTGATAGAGATGATGCCCTTTCTCGCCATCGCGTCGCCAGCATATCGAGCCTCGCTTCCGCTTCCAGCCATCAGTCCTCCGCCATTGAAATAGATCAATACGGGCAGATGCTCTTTCATCGTCTTGGCAGGAGTCCATATATTAAGGTATAGACAGTCTTCGCTGTTCACCTTGGTTCCGAAGTTCATATCGCCGAAGAGTGGTTCCTGCATCGGATTAGGTCCATACTCTTTAGCCTCGCGCACACCGTCCCAGTGCTTTGCTGGCTGCGGAGCCTTCCATCTGAGGTTGCCCACAGGCGGAGCAGCAAACGGAACACCTTTAAACACCTTGATGCCCGAGAGGTCTTTTCCTTCGAGGATACCCTCGGCCGTCTTTACCTGGGTTTGCGCCATCGTTCCCATCATGGGGAGCAGAAAAGCGAGAGATAAAAATAGTTTCTTCATATAGTTGTTTGTTTTGAAAATCATTTCACGGCCTCTACCTCGTAGCCAGCCAGCTTGAGGAGGTTGAGCACACCCTTTTCGCCTGGCAGATGACCGGCACCTACGGCAAAGAAGGTCGGTTTGTCGCTCATGATGGCAGGCATTTTTGCCACCCAGTCAGCATTGCGGTTGTCGAACATGATGGCATACTCCTCTTTCGTGTCGTCACAGCTGTCGTTGCGCTTCTCGCTGATCACCTCTTCTATCTGCTTCATGTTCTGAGCGAAGTAGGCGTCGCTGAGGCGTTGCGTTACCATGTTGTAATATTCCGTGTTGTCGACGAGGCACATCAGGAGTTGCTTCTGGCGCTCGAGAGGAATACTCTTGAAGAGCACCTCTATCTGCTTGTCAACCGTCTCAAGACCGATGACAGGCTCGTGGTTACGCTTGGCAAACTTCTGGAAGTAGTCGTCGAACGACTGTGTAGGGTCAAAGCCACGGGCATGCTTGAGCGACATGAGCAGGGTGAGCTGTGTGTTGAGAGCCTGCGGTGTGATGTTGCCAAACTTAGCCTCCACGATAGGGTTGCTCATATCGGCACTTGTCAGGTCCTTGAGCAGTTTGTTGAGTCGTGTGTACTCTTCTTCGGTAAGCATGCTCTTGAGTTTCTTGCCGTAAGGGAGCAGCATGGCAGCTGCCATTTTCTGTACACTCTCTGGTTTCTTCATATCTTCCATGTCGAGCTCTCCGCATACCTGTTCGGTATTGGTGAGAGCGTCAGGGATACCCTCTATGGCATTGACGAAACTGACGGGTGCCAGATGATAAGTTCCTACGATGTAGGATGGTGACTTAAGGTCTTTGCCCGAAATCTTATACAAGAGTTGGGCGTTGGCGCTTGTAAACATTGATACAAGAGCCAGTGAGATAATCATTAACTTTTTCATTTTCTCTGATCTTTTATTCTTATATTTTTATTCTTCCATCAACTTGCGATAGCGGCCCTTCTTGATCTCAGTATCGCCAAGACGGCGGGCCTTGTTGATCTCGTACTCCGAGTAGCTTCCCTCGAAGAAGAAGACCTCACCATTACCCTCGAAGGCAAGGATGTGAGTACAGATACGGTCGAGGAACCAACGGTCGTGACTGATGACAACCGCACATCCCGCAAAGGCCTCCAGACCTTCCTCCAAGGCGCGCAGCGTATTCACGTCGATATCGTTGGTAGGCTCATCGAGCAGAAGCACGTTGCCTTCCTGCTTCAGCGCCAAGGCCAACTGCAGGCGGTTGCGCTCACCACCCGAAAGCACACTGCAGAGCTTGCTCTGATCGGTTCCCGAGAAGTTGAATCGCGAGATATAGGCTCGTGCGTTCACGTCACGTCCGCCAAGACGCAAGGTCTCGTTGCCCTGTGAGATGACTTCGTAAACCGTCTTCTGAGGATCGATGTCCTTGTGCTGCTGGTCCACATAGGCAAGCTTCACGGTCTCACCCACCTCGAAGTTGCCGCCGTCGGCCTGCTCCAGTCCCATGATGAGGCGGAAGAGGGTAGTCTTACCGGCTCCGTTAGGACCGATGACACCCACGATGCCGTTAGGAGGAAGCATGAAGTTGAGGTCATTGAAGAGCACCTTCTCTCCGAAAGCCTTCTTTACGTGCTGAGCCTCGATCACCTTGTTGCCTAAGCGAGGACCGTTAGGGATGAAGATCTCCAGTTTCTCCTCGCGTTCCTTCTGCTCCTGGTTGAGCATCTGCTCGTAGGAGTTCAGACGGGCCTTACCCTTAGCCTGTCGGGCCTTAGGTGCCATGCGTACCCATTCCAACTCGCGCTCCAACGTCTTGCGGCGCTTAGAGGCAGTCTTCTCTTCCTGTATCATTCGCTTGGTCTTTTGGTCGAGCCATGACGAGTAGTTGCCCTTCCATGGGATTCCCTCGCCACGGTCGAGTTCCAATATCCACTCGCTCACATCGTCGAGGAAGTATCGGTCGTGAGTGACGGCGATGACTGTTCCCTCATATTGCTGCAGGTGCTGCTCCAACCAGTCGATACTCTCAGCATCCAAGTGGTTGGTAGGCTCATCGAGCAGGAGGACATCAGGCTTCTGCAGCAGCAGACGGCAGAGAGCCACACGACGGCGCTCACCACCCGAGAGGTTGGTTACGGGCCAGTCGCCGGGAGGACAGTGCAGTGCATCCATCGCACGCTCCAGCTTAGAGTCGATGTTCCAGGCGTCGGTAGCATCAATGATGTCCTGCACCTCGGCCTGTCGCTGCATCAGCTTGTCCATCTTGTCGGGATCGCCATAGTATTCCTCGAGTCCGAATTTATTGTTAATGTCCTCGTATTCAGCGAGTGCATCGTATATTTTCTGCACACCCTCCATCACGTTCTCCTTCACGGTCTTGTTCTTGTCGAGCGGAGGATCCTGAGGCAAGTAGCCCACAGAGTAGCCTGGGCTCCAAACCACCTCACCCTGGGTAGGTTGCTCAAGTCCTGCGATGATTTTCATCAACGTAGATTTACCGGCACCATTCAAACCGATGATACCGATCTTTGCTCCGTAGAAGAACGATAGGTAGATGTTCTTCAGAATTTGTTTCTGATTTTGTGGGATAATCTTGGATACTCCCACCATAGAGAAGATAATCTTCTTGTCGTCAACTGTTGCCATGTTTATTATATAATGTATTAATCTTTTCTGTCTGCTTGCAAAAATACAAATAAAAAGTCAATTTTCGCAAGAAAGTAACGTTGAAATGGCAAATAAAAAGAAAAAATGTGCTTGTCGGGTAAAAAAGTGGCAGATGGAAGTTGTTTTCCCGTAATTTTTGCTTATATTTGGCAGCAAATTACAAACAAAAAATACAACTATGGATGCAACTTATATGGAACTGATGGTAAGGCTGACGTTGGCTATGGTCTTGGGCGGAGCGATAGGTATAGAGCGTGAGTATCGTGCCAAGGAGGCAGGCTTTCGCACCCATTTCCTGGTAGCCTTGGGAAGTGCCCTCTTCTGTGTGGTGTCGCAATATGGTTTTGGTGTCGACCTGAAAGACTCTTCCCGTGTAGCAGCCCAGGTGGTGTCGGGCATCGGCTTCTTAGGCGCAGGAACCATCATCTTCCAGAAGAATGTGGTGAGAGGACTCACCACCGCTGCCGGCTTATGGGTGACAGCAGCCATAGGTCTGGCTTGCGGAACGGGCATGTTTGTCGCCGCCGTCATCACGACCGCGATGGTGCTCCTGGGACTTGAGGTACTCAACTATCTGATACCACAGTTGGGAACCACCACGATCGAGTTGTCCTTTACGGCTCCCTCGATAGATAGTGTGAAGCAGCTCATCCAGAGTCTGAAACAAGACAATGTAGAGATCCATTCTTATGAGTTGAAAGACCGTCGCACGTCCAAGGGCGAGTTTTTGGAGGTGAGCATGGAACTGAAGGCGAAACGCGGTTTCCACACCCTTTGTATGCTCGACTATATGAATGATTTCTCTGATGTCACGATTTCCACGATGGAGTAGGGTCGTGAGGGGGGAACAATTATTTACACTTTTTCATGATTTCTCCAGCCTTTTCCTTATCGCTGTCAAAACTGAACAGTTTATAGATGTCGGTCGCATTCTGAGGATCAACGATGTGGGGCGCCATCATGGAGAGCGCTTTCAGCCGTTCGTCGTCAAAGGTGAAAATCTTCATCAGTCTGACAGCCTGTGAGCAGGAGTAGTAGCATCCTAAGCTGGCGACCTCTATCAGGTCGAACTTGTTGTCATCGAACGATGCCTTCTTCACTTTATTATATAGTATGGAGAAGCTTTGGTTGCTGAGACTGTAGCCATAGCGTGTTCCCTCTTCGGGACAGAATGCCGGACCGAGAGTTGGTGGGGTAGGACGTTCCGGACAAACCGTAACCGTTGGTTTGCGGTTGTTGTCATCGTCAATTCTTGTACTGTTGTTGATCACTTTCTCGTTTCTGTCTTTAGCCGAAGCCGAGAGGCATAAGGCAAAGAGCATCAGGCTGGTGGCGATAATTGCCATTACTTCATTTCTCTTCATTGTCTTTACTGTTTTTGAAGGTTGGTGTTTATAGCACTTCTCTAACTTCCCTTTTTTGAAAGTAGAGCTCTTATCTTTTATAGAGTCAGTGCAAAGTTACTCCTTTCCATTGTTTAAACATGGGGATAATTCCCTAATTGTAAAAGGAAAATCCCTACAAAGTACCAAAACTGTACTTCGATTTAATAGAAGCATGAGTTTTGTTCCTATACATCAGCCGAAATCTGAAAATGACAACAAGGTGAAGGGTATTTGAGTAATCCATTTTTATAAAAACTGATGCTATAAAAATGCCTACTTATGGCACAAATCTGCCCAGCGAAGAGTACAATAGTGCCTTTTAAAAAGCAAATGTACAGCAGCGGAAGTATCATATTATCATACAAAGATGATAAGTGTATATGTGTTTCAATCCACGCACCCACGAGGGTGCGACCACCCTTCAACTGATGACGGGTATTGTTTAACAAGTTTCAATCCACGCACCCACGAGGGGTGCGACCTTGGACCGATTCCGCTGTTTTCAAGTTCCTTAAGTTTCAATCCACGCACCCACGAGGGGTGCGACTGGTATTTCTTCGTTATTTGGTGGTGATACTTCCGTTTCAATCCACGCACCCACGAGGGGTGCGACAGTTTTGGTAGCTTGGAACTTAGCGGCAATAAGAGTTTCAATCCACGCACCCACGAGGGGTGCGACCTCCTCTTTCCTCGGTTTGGGAGTGTTATCTTCGGTTTCAATCCACGCACCCACGAGGGGGTGCGACTTTATATTTATAAACTTGAAAATCCAAAATACCAGTTTCAATCCACGCACCCACGAGGGGTGCGACTCTGCCATCTTGTCTTAAAACAAAAAATAAAGCGTTTCAATCCACGCACCCACGAGGGGTGCGACATCAACCGCAGGACAAAAAGCGGCGATATGCGATGTTTCAATCCACGCACCCACGAGGGGTGCGACTCCGCAAGATCGAGGCCGTTATAGACGAACTGAAAGTTTCAATCCACGCACCCACGAGGGGTGCGACTGGTGCTATGTCTGGCCTTTTTGGTTCTTCTCAGCAGTTTCAATCCACGCACCCACGAGGGGTGCGACTGTTTTTTTGTATTCTGTACATGGACATAACTGGAGTTTCAATCCACGCACCCACGAGGGGTGCGACGATATGGTCCTGCAACCATTACGCAACATATACCAGTTTCAATCCACGCACCCACGAGGGGTGCGACGCATCGTAGTAGTAGCAAGTTCGGTTTGATAGTCGTTTCAATCCACGCACCCACGAGGGGTGCGACTCCTGCGAGATACATTTCAGCACCGAAGCTTCAGTTTCAATCCACGCACCCACGAGGGGTGCGACTGTTGCCCCAGACGTTGGCAAACCAATATATGAAAGTTTCAATCCACGCACCCACGAGGGGTGCGACATCCAATCACAACAAGAGTTTGACGAAATCTATGTTTCAATCCACGCACCCACGAGGGGTGCGACAACTGTTTCTCGTCAGTTGGCCACATATCCTGTAGTTTCAATCCACGCACCCACGAGGGGTGCGACTTGCAAATGTAGCAAATAGTTTTGAAACGGAGGTGTTTCAATCCACGCACCCACGAGGGGTGCGACGACGCTAACCCTGGCGGAGGTGGAGCAGGTGATGGAGTTTCAATCCACGCACCCACGAGGGGTGCGACTAAATCTGTGTTGTCTTAATGCTCTCATGGCCAAGTTTCAATCCACGCACCCACGAGGGGTGCGACTTGACCGGCAGCCCGTAATGGGTGCAAGCGAAACGTTTCAATCCACGCACCCACGAGGGGTGCGACTCCGTACTCCCTCAGAAAAGACGGTGGCATATTCGTTTCAATCCACGCACCCACGAGGGGTGCGACTACTATATATTGGTAGATAATGCTTTCGTGCAAGTTTCAATCCACGCACCCACGAGGGGTGCGACTGATAAGTGGTTGCGTTCAAATGCTACCATGGTCTTGTTTCAATCCACGCACCCACGAGGGGTGCGACATCCTTTAGACTTTGCCATAATATTAATAGATTGTTTCAATCCACGCACCCACGAGGGGTGCGACACCCGAGGGCGCAAGCCCTCACAATGCTTATCGTGTTTCAATCCACGCACCCACGAGGGGTGCGACCAAAGGAGCGCAGCACACCTTTTGCAAGTCGGTGTTTCAATCCACGCACCCACGAGGGGTGCGACAGCCCTACCGCAACACGGCCAAGCGGGTTTTTATGTTTCAATCCACGCACCCACGAGGGGTGCGACATGATATACTTTATCAGTTTGCCAACAACTCAAGTTTCAATCCACGCACCCACGAGGGGTGCGACTTGCGCAGAAACGCATTACTTAACGACATCGTAGTTTCAATCCACGCACCCACGAGGGGTGCGACATATTCCGCAAGCTACATTCTCTGAAAAAAATGGTTTCAATCCACGCACCCACGAGGGGTGCGACTGACCGGCAACCCGTAATGGGTGCAAGCGAAACGGTTTCAATCCACGCACCCACGAGGGGTGCGACTAGCAACTACAGACCCTCACGGCCAACCAACGATGTTTCAATCCACGCACCCACGAGGGGTGCGACAAACGGAACACACCACGCACGGCAGACAATACAGTTTCAATCCACGCACCCACGAGGGGTGCGACACATCATAATCTTAATTATTTGGTTATTGACATGTTTCAATCCACGCACCCACGAGGGGTGCGACTTGGTAGCCCCTGTATGAGCGAGTTTATGCGTGTGTTTCAATCCACGCACCCACGAGGGGTGCGACATGTTGTTGCAGCAGATGACATCGCAGCAGCCATGTTTCAATCCACGCACCCACGAGGGGTGCGACAGATTAGAGGTGTAGGATTTTACCCCGAAGTTGTTTCAATCCACGCACCCACGAGGGGTGCGACTGAATGCCTATCGCTTACCATCGAGGACTTTAAGGTTTCAATCCACGCACCCACGAGGGGTGCGACAACAAGAGTTTGACGAGATATACGAACTTTGGATGTTTCAATCCACGCACCCACGAGGGGTGCGACCTCTCATGCCCAAGCAATTGTGCGAGATGGCTTGTTTCAATCCACGCACCCACGAGGGGTGCGACTAAACATATTGATAATAAGACTTTCTTACTTGAGTTTCAATCCACGCACCCACGAGGGGTGCGACTGCATATTCTGCAAAATACAGAATATTAATATATAAAAGTAGTCATTTTGCGAATATTAACCAAACAATAACATTTAAAGTTATTAAATCCTTAGAATTTTTATAAAGTCTTGATACACAAAAGGTGCGAACCTCACAGCAATTTATGCAATCCTATAGGTTCGCATTCTCATATATCAGATGATTAATTCACCAGTGAAATCAACACCCATATCCTTACCTAAAGTTTCTACCTTATTCTTCCAATTCTTCCCCAACATATAAAACCTTATGCTATCTTGCTCAGAATCTATAATACCATCCAATTGATTCCTCAACGTAATAAACTGGGATTCCGTCAAAATACACTCAAAAACAGAGTTTTGAACACGCTTTCCATAATTCATACATGCCCGTGCAACATTACGCAAACACTTGGCACCATGTGGCGATGTGATATTCACATCATAAGTAATCAATACAAACATAAGCTACTTAATTAAGAATACTGGGTAATCATCAATATCAATGCGAATGAACCTTGCCAACAATGTAGCCTGAATATAAGGAAGAAGACCGATACTTACCTTTTCGTTCAAATAAGGATGGGTAATCTGCTCTTTCTTTCGACTCTGCCAAGCCGTGAGAATAGTCTTTCGACCAGAATCCGTCATTACAATTCCTTCCTCCCCTTGCTTAATGAAATCTCTTTTGGTGATTTGCTTTCTATTAATCAACGATAATACCAGTCTGTCGCCAAGATAAGCACGAAGTTCTTCCATCATATCCAATGCCAACGAAGCTCTACCTGGGCGTAATGTATGCAAAAAGCCAACGTATGGGTCTAACCCGACTGTTTCTAAAGCCGATGTCATATCATTAGCTATCAGCGTATAAATAAAAGAAAGCATTGCATTGACAGCATCTTTTGGTGGTCGTCGATTGCGCCCTTCAAAAACAAAATCTTCTTTCTGGCAAAGGAGAAGATGAGAGAAAACGCCAAAGTAACAGGAGGCAGCTTCTCCTTCTATTCCTCTCACGCTATCTATAGAATCAGTATTCAGCACCTTATGTTTACAACGCAACAATTCATTCGCAGCTTTTTCTATGGCTTCATCATTTCCATTGTCTCTGATGAAACGGCGCAAAATGTTGCGATAATTTTGAATCTTACCCCCTATGAACAGTTTGCAAAGATGAAGAGCATAATTTGGATCATCGGAATTCTTGTATTGCGCTTTTCTCAACAAGACATTTCCCCTTGTCGGCCCTTGCGAACGACTGATGTACCTACCTTGCGGAGAAAGGAAAGTGAGGGACACATTGTTATCTGCGCATAACTTCATAAGTCCCGGACTTGCACCCATATAACCAAAAGTAACTATCTGCTCTATATTATGGATAGGAATACGGAATATCTCGTTTTGCTTCACAGATACTACAACATTTAACCCATCTTTACTTAGATAGGCTTCAGGTGTGGTCACGTATAATGTATTAAGTAATATCCTCATATAGATTCTTGTTTAAATAGGTTGACACTTGGGTGCAATCACTCATTTCGGGCATGCAAATATCGACAAGAGAGCAGTTCTTGCAATGATGCTGCTTGACGGCTTTTGGCAAAACACCAGTTTTGAAAATCTCGTGCATTTGCTTGGCACATTGGGAGGTTGTCTTTCTCAAAGAGTCCGAAATAGAGATGGTTTCTCTATGCTTTACCTCATCATAGTATAAAGCACCGTATGGAATGCTAATCCCATACATTTCTTCGAGACACATTGCCTGGGCAGCCAATTGTACTTCATCTCTTTCATCAGGCTTATGATGCCCTCTTTTATACTCCACAGGATATGGTTTCCAATATCCTTTGTAGTGATTATGAGTGATGGCATCTTCTGAAGAATCTGCAGGAACAAGTTCTACAGCATCAGTTATACCATACAGCCCTAATTCTTTAGAGGCTATATGGAGGGAACGAAGTGTGATAACATCACCATTTTTCTGACGATAGAAGGGATTATCTACATTCTTGTGCAGAATCTGCCCTTCTGTCGTCAGCTTGTTTTCTGCCCATTGTTGCTCGATATGAATCAAAGCCCATTGTCGGGGGCAGAACATAAAGTGCTGTATCCCCGACAACATGAGCATTTCGTCTTCAGTATACATGATGATACTAAATCAATTCTTCAACTGTCACACCAGGATATATCTTATCCAACTCCTCTTGGGTAGGAACAGTAACGTCATAATCGCCAAATGCACGCGGTACATCTGTATTCTTCTTGATTTTCACCAAATCGAACAATTTATTCGCTGGCGCATTACCCAAAATAGAATCATGTTTGAATACAATTAATTTCTGAGCACTCATCAAGCCTCTTGCTGCAGAACGGTCAACATCAAACATATTCTTTAATGCCTCAAAGAAAAGTTCCAGGTCTTCCTCAGAGAAACCAGTTTGCTTTGCAAGATTGGCCGAAATAAAACCATGACAAACGTAGAGACCGTAAGGAACTGTTGCCTTACGCCCCATCGTTCTGTTGTCGCCTTTCTGCTTTTCTGCTTCATTTTCTGTAGCGACCGCCATTCGAGTAATAGAATGTTCAGCAGTTGCAATTGAATCTACAGAGCGAGCAAATGTAAGTTGAATAGGACCTCTTACCTGTCCTGCATTCTTTCCTGTAGACATTACAGCACCAAAAGTGCGAATATCATAATAGTTCTTGCACATAAACAAACGAGCAGCAGCTGTTTTGTCTTTTGCGTTCTTGACTTCTGAGTCATCATGTGCCTTATCTATCTCATTGTTGAGAACGGCCTTTTCCTTGATAAAAATATCATAGCCATCAACCAAGCCTTTAGCCACTTGTACATAGTTACGCACCTTACGCTTCAAGCACACATCAGTAACTAAGCCCATACCTGTCTCTGCATCCACACGAGGAAGATTACCTGCATCAGGATCTCCATTAGGATTGCCATCTTGAACATCAAAAATGTAAACGAAATCAATTTTATTTTTTAAATCAGCCATAATACTTATATTTTAATCGTTAATATTTTAATCTTTATTTTCTTCCTCTTTCTTCGTAAAGAACTCTTGTTTCTGATGGTAGTATCCAATAAAGAATCTACCCTGGTCTTGAAGATCAAGATGTGCAGGAAAACCAGTTGCAGGAATTTTATCCATAATCTCCTGCTTCATCTTCTCTAAGAAGATTTTCTTTCTCTGATTCGACAACTTCTCCATGTGGTGTGAAGAAAGATTAAGAATTGTAGCAAACACTGAAGCTGGTGTTGCACTGGCAGCATTCATATATCTTTCACGTATGCTGCTACCTCCATTTGCATCTACTTGAATCTTATCAAGAACTGCAAAAAGACGACCACATAAGTAGCCTTGATTAGTGTTACTCTTGTCTAACATAATTTCTATTTTTTTATTATTACTATTTGTTCTATTGAGATATGCCTTGATGATTGCTATACGAGCAATACGAATAGCATCTTTGCTGCCAGACTCAGCTCTTATTCTGCGAATGCATGCAGAAAATAAAGTGAATGGATATGGCGTTCCTTGGAAGATACTTTTAACAACAGCTTCTGGGAGATTAGGGGTAGCTTCAGATTGTTTCCCGTTAAGAGTGACAGCTGCAAGCATACTCTTGATTCCCATATATGGTTTCTTATCTATACGAGTATCTTTGATTTCCATATCTTTAAAATGACATAGTATCTTTCCTGCAAATTCTTTCAGAGAACATTCAGACCAATATACAACGGCTATTCTTGCCGAATTTGGAGCCAAACCAAGAATATAGAAACGGTCTTCTAATGATGTTTTCAAACTTCCAGAATTTATAGCCGTAAACACTTTGCGCACTTGCTCTATCTTAGCATTTGGATCATCAACCTCTTCTTCAGTATATCCAAACAGGTCAAAGAGGCTTCCTTCTGTCTGTTCTGCTGCCTCGCTGTTAGAGGACGCCCAAAAGACAAAAGTTCGATTACCTACACTAAACTTATTATGAGAACCTTTCTGCAACATAGCGTTAAGAGCTGTGGTATAGGCAAATTCTGCTTTTTTAGATATTGGAGCATTACCACATTTCTTCTTGCCATAGGAATCATAGCCAGAGTTAACCTGGAATGCAACTAATTTTGCAGTTGCCTGACTTCCAGGAATCATTGTTGCGGTTGTCGTATCGACAGTAATATCCCTATTTCCAGTTATTAAACAAATATCTTTTTCACCATTCATCTCCTCAGCTTCATCCAATTGCAAGAGTTCTCTTTTTTCTGCAATAATCTTTAAGTCACCCTCAATTCTAAATGAAAATGTAGAATACTTCTTTGACAAGTTCTTTTTTATATCTTCCCACAAACTATCTTGTTTAATAGAGGACAGAATTTCATCTTTATCTTGCTGGTAGAACTTACAGACTAAAGACAACTCATAACTATCAGGATAGGAGTGGAAAATTGAAATTAATTTGTTTTTAAAAGCATCTAGACAACTTTGCTCTTTAATAGAACGTTTATTCTCTAATTCTTTCAGTTCTTCTTTGGCTTTCTCGTATGCACTTTGAGCAGCTACCGATTGGGCAGCTTGCTTCTCCAACAGGTCAACTTGTTCTTTACATTTATCAACCTCTTTATCCATATCTGCATACCCTAATACATAAGTACTATTATCATACAAATAATTAGCAACTATTGCACTTGAGCGTCCTACATGCTTCTTTACAAGATATGTTCTTGCCTGATTCTTACCCGTACGGCAATCTTCGAAGCGAACAAACCTTCCCTCTTTAGAAAGGACTATAATGAAACCAATCTCTTTTTCTTCCATACCAGGCATTGGAAGATCACCGCATCTATTATAATAATCATATAATGCTTTTAGTATCATTTTAAAATCTCCTCACTATTAATTGGTGGAACAATAATTACGCCATCTTTCATCTGTGGACGATAGAACATTGGCTGGATGTTCTTCTTATCAGTAAAGTCCATATCATAGAGCATGATTCCTAAGTCTTTAGTACCACCTTGCTCTTCAGATATTGGTGGAGTCAATGTCTTATCATCAGGATTAACGAGACGGAAAGAGGCAGAGAACTCACGAGTACCAAGATAAGGCTGATTGAAGCATTGTCCCTTGCTTGCTCTACGCTCAAACATCTGATAATACTTCATCGGATTCTCATCTTTACCCGGCTCATGAGAAAACAAATCTCCTTCTGCCTTTCGCTTCGATACAGAACGGAACTCCATCTTTGCCCAAATTCGATAACCAACATCTTTTAAAAGCAAAGTATTTTTCTGCTGACGTTTTTCCTCTATAAAGATGACAGATTTACCAGCTACCGCCCCCACCTCATTTCTTCTTACAGAAGTCCATTTGATAGGTTTCAACACCTCTATCTTGGTTATCTGCCAATGAATGGCAGGCTTCCAAAATATAGCCTCGAATATAGCTCGTGCAGCTGATGGTGTAATCACATCATAACTTACACGTTCAACTTTCAGTTCGGGTCTTGTGAAGCAAGCCATATCGCCCCACACCTCCAAACAATATTCTTTATCAGTATATTCCATCATATTACTATTTTTCCTCTTCCTTATCGTTATTATTATCTTCCAAACTTTTCTTTGGCTGCTGAGCCTCAAAGAATCTTTTTGCAGAAAGTGGAGAAACTACTTGACGTCCTGTTTTGGATTCGAGTTCCTCTCTTGCAACACGCGCCACATTACCACCTTCTTTAGCACATTGCTTATTTTCATCCAAAGTCTGAGGATTCTTTGCCTTAGTAATGCTCGTTGTTGAGAGTTCTGCAAGCATGTTAAGAATAAGTTCCTCGTTGGTCATATTGTCACGCAGATTTTCCTTTTTCAAACCTTTATACTGTTTGTATTCTTTTGTTGTCCTACCAGCCCAAGCCTGATAGATTATATCTGTTAAAGATGCATACTGTACCCCTTCCTCTACATTATGAAGTTTCCACTGGTCTGTCAAATCCTTACGTATCTCAATACTTTTCAAACGTTGGTTAATCCAATTGTCCGAATATCCCAATCGTTTGTAGTCTATCATGGCCTGCTGTATACTTAATTCTGGATCTTGCATTTGATCCAGTCTGTCTGCTCCAACTTTAGCAAGCCACATTTTAAAAGGTTCAGCCTTTGGAGATGGTACAGACTGAATAATACGCAAGAGTTGCTCTGTATCAGCAACATCCGTTAATCGCATTTTACCATCAGCTGCACGCATTTTCAAAGCGTTACAGTTTGTAACGGTTTCATTTCCCTCATCTTTAAGTCGCTTCTTTAGGACTCTCCAATAGGTTTGAGGATTAGGACTTTCAGTCAAAACTGCAATAACGTCAACAATAGAAAAGTACCATTTTTCCTGTTCATCATCCCAAATGGCACGGATCTTATCATCCCCAAATAGCTTTATCGAATTTTTCTTTACCATATCATTTCCATTTAAATAATAATCGATTTATTCGCCCAATTATTATCGATACGCAAGCCGATATGTTCATCATACTGCTGTTTATAATCGACAACAAAGAGTCCCTCTTTTTTCTCACTAACGACACCCATATCTAACAAAGACTTAAAATCTGTCTTATTGATATTTACCATATACTTCGACAGTTTCTTTATCAGTATATATGAAGGTCCCTTTTCCAATAACTGTTGTATAAGTTCGATGCTATTCCTCCAACAAACAACAACATTGATACCATTATCTTTAATCATCTGAAACTCTTTTGCTGCAGTAGCAAAACATATATCCTTAGGATTATAAAGATAATGCTTCATATCCTTTACATCGAAACATTCCTTTCTGCAATATAATTGCTTGAAATATGATGTCATTGTTTTTGGAGCAAACCAATCCATATCTGCACTAAGACTTAACCTTGCATTATTTGCAGCCTGCATATCTCCTTTAGGAAGATCATGCTCTTTAGCCAAAGAAAAGACATAAGTAGTACTCAAGCCATTCTTTCCTTCTCGATTACATCGGCCGGCAGCTTGCAATACAGAGTCAAGCCCTGCTTCTTGCCTATATACAACTGGAAAATCCAAATCAACTCCGGCTTCTATCAATTGCGTGGAGACTACACGGATAACTTCATTCGTATCGTCCTTTAGAGCTTTTTTGAGTTTTTCTAACGTCTCGCTAATATGTGCCGGACACATCATCTTTGAAAGATGTAATGTAATCCCTTCTTGCGGCAAACGTGTATAGAGTTCTTTAGCATCACGACGAGTATTTACAATACAAAGCACTCTTTTATGCTTGCTCAACATCTCAGCAACCTCATCATAAGTTCTTCCTTCATTATTGATACTTAACTTTACCCTTCTCAACTTGTCATGCAACTTAAACTCACAAGGAATGATTTCTGTAATATGGTCAATTCCTTTGAATGCAGCTTTCGGATTACATCCTTCAATAAGTCCACTTAACACGGGCTGACTTGCCGTAGTGAACAAGAAAGAAACATTGAATAGTTTATGATACGTTTTCAATGAATCCACAACAGGCTGAAGATAGTCCATTGGAAGCGTCTGTACCTCATCTAAGATTACGACACTATTGACTATATTGTGAAGCTTCCTACAAACAGATGGCTTATTGCTAAACATAGATTCAAATAATTGCACATTAGTCGTTACAATTATCGGATAGTCCCAATTTTCCGTCGCCAACTTCATTTTTTCCTGAAGTCTTTCATCTTTGATTTGCTCAGGATCCACATTACTATGATGCTCCAAAACATTCTCTTCTCCAAAGATGCTTCGTAGAACAGATGCCGTCTGAACAATGATACTTGTATATGGAATGGCTATAATAATTCTTTTCAGGCCATTTCTGATAGCATGCTTCATTGCCCATACCAAAGAAGACAAAGTTTTTCCTCCACCAGTTGGTACAGTCAAACTATAAAAACCGATTTCAGTATCTGTCATTTTAATACATTGCTGCTGGACTTGATTTCTTATAGCATTTACATCAGAATTATCTGCTTTAGCTCTCAAATCCTTCAGTTTATTTTCGAGTAAAGGCAGCAAATCATGTAACGTAGCTTTATTACCTCTTAACATAGAAGATTCTTTATCCATAAAAGCTTCTGTATCAAGAAAGTCAGCATCCACCAAACATGAAAACATCATACGAGCTAAATGATGAAAATCATTAGTTTGAATCTTGAAAGCAGGTACATTTAATTTTTCCTTTCCTATATTGACATTAACTTCTGCTGGAATATCCTGATTAAGAATTCCTTCTATCTCATCATAATCATGTAACCCTGTATGATGAGACACTATTTGATTAACGAAGAAAATATCAGCAGATTTACCATAAAGTTTTCGTGCCAAAACTCCACCAATAAATGCATGGTTATAATTACCACAGACTTTTATATCTGGCTCATATCCACTCTCTTTTTTAATATGCTGCTGAAAAGCATGTGATTCCTTACCCTTGTCATGAAGCTGTCCTAAAACTTTTCCCCATTCATTCATGCCAAATTCACCAGCGAAACAAGAAGCGAGCCTTGCTACACCAACAGAATGTTCCTCATTAGATTGTATAATCCAATGCCCTACATAATCTTGATATATATGTGATATTAATTCTGCCATTTTCATTTTTACTTTTGTCATTTTCTGGTTCTAACATCCATCCTCCTCTCTCTTCCGATAGTCTCAGGAAATATATACTCCCCCCAACCAACTTCCAGCCTGTTCTTCTTGATTTTCTCATCAAACCACCAGTCGTAGTGTTCACGTGAAATCATACGGATATCCCAGGCTGCATGCACTTGGGCGGCTATCGATATGCCATATACTTCCCTGAGGTCTATCATTTCTTCAAGCATAAGCTCATCTCGCTTTTCACTTCCCATTTCCTCGATTAAAGCCTGCTTGGTAAAGAGGAAAAAGCCAGCAAACTTATTACAGCGCTTCTCTACGTCTAACTCTGCACTTGCAGGAAAGGTAAGAAGCAGATGAGCTAACTCATGCGCTGCCGTGAAGCGAAGACGTTCTATTGTTGTTTTCTCCGGACGCATATCGAGAACAATCAGCGGATGCTTCTTATCTGCCCAAGTGCTCATTCCGAAAACATACTCGGGAAGATTAGCTGCAAGTATCATGATACCTTTTCTTTCCAAGAGTCTCAGGATGCTGGCGATAGGTCCATCACCACAATGCCATTTTTCACGAAGAAGGTCGGCAGCATGGATGGCATCTTCAAGGGTTGATACCTTGGTGCCTTTTACCGGATTCTTGAACCAGGTAGGAAAGCCTGCTTCTTTCTCCTTCGTAAGATACTGCTCTGCCCAAAACGAGAGTTTTGCTTCCAGAGCTTGCAACTCGTCTTCGGACAACTTGCCATTGGAGGTGGTGCGGAGCATAGGCATATCTATCTTGAGATTGGTTCCTTCGAAATATTCCTCGCTGATATTGAGGGCTTTGGCTATGGCTTGCAGGGCATCACACTTAGGGCGCATGATGCCTTTCTCATATCGGGAGATGCTCTGCTTGGTGATGGCTCCATAGGTTCGCTCTACGAGTTTATCCATGCTGAGCCCCATCATCTGTCGCGCTTCACGCAATCTTGTAGAAAATGAGTCTTTAGTCATAATTATCTGCTATTTAATTTGTTGACAAATATAAGAAAAAGATTTGATTATGTCACTATATAACAGATAGATTTAACATAAAAAAACACAAAAAAAGGAGAAGAATCAGGAGATTGAAGAAAAAACAGGTTTACACCTTATATTATACAAAGATAGCACCTCGACCATACTAAACATACAGTCAAGGCGCTCAGTACAATGATTATATATTTTGACTGAACTTCCCCACATGCGAAAGTTCGGTATTCTGCTGCAAAGACACGGAAAATTTCAGATAATAAGCAAGATAAGTGATAAATATTTATTTTCCCCGAAATGTTTTTATGCGAAATCCTCCTTTCCCCGAAATGTTTAATTTCGTGTCCACAGAGGCATTTGTCTTAACTCCTTTAACTCCTTAACTCCTTTAACTTCCCCCAAAAAGCTACAAAATCTCCCCTTTGTTATTTCAGAAAAGCAGCGATTTTGTTCATGGGGATGCCGAAGTTGAAGTTGTCACTACCCCTCAGCTTCGCAAAGTTGACGGCAACTAATCGTCCCTTGCTGTCAATGACGGGACTGCCGCTTGAGCCTTGCATGGTAGGGATGCTGTATAACACCCTGTCTCCGTCTGGCAACTGGGTTACCTTTCCGCTTGTCATTTGAACTTGGATGCCTTGTTTGGTAGTAGCCAGGGTAGGACCGGCATTGTAGCCAATCATATAAAGTTGTTGGTCTATATGAAGAATCTTATCATTGTGAGAGGAGAACATATTTTTCACCTTATCGATGACGTTTTCGTCTATTGTTCCGTCGGTTCTGAACACGTGAGCCTCGTCAGGAGTCTTCTTGTTCTTTAGTTGGATGGTGGCTAAGTCAGTATTTTCTTTGTCAGAAATTTTTATCACCACACAAGGGTTTTTGTCCAAGAAGTCTCTGTCGGAATTGACAAAGGTGTTGTCGTAGGCGATTCCGATTTCGCAAACCGCCGTAATGCTTAGTTCATCCAATGAAACGTGGTCGTCCATGGATTCCCTTACGCTGTTCAGTGTGTTGAACTGCTCTTCCAGTTCGCTTTGTTGCGAGGCAATTTCCTGCAGTCTTTCCGTATTCTCGTATGCATTACCATAGAAATCGTAAGAATAGCAATCGCTCTTTTGACTCTCTAAGTTTTGGTATTCTTGCGATAAGGCACTCATCTGTGCGGCGTAGTATGCCTTGATAGAAGCCACCATGTTGTTGTAACTTTCTTTTACTGCCGTTTTGTCGATAGAGGGTTGGGCTACATGGCGGTTTGTCATGATAGTTCCTTGCTTGTCTATGAAGAAGCCGGTTCCCGTTAAGATTTGTCGTTTGTTTTTGATGTCAGCATATTCGAAAGCCAGGTTTTCGAGATTGCCCTCCTGGTCGATCCCGGTGAAGTATATGCTGTTGCCATTAGGTAATTTCATGACATAATAGTACTCGTTCAAAATCAGGACAACACCCGTTTTTGATTCGTCAAATAAGTCTTGGGCTGTTTTCTCGTTGCAACTTACTAATGATAATAGCAAGAGAATAAATGCGGTAATTTTCTTCATTGATCAAAGTCTTTTGTTTTTGTTGCAAAAGTAACTCTTTTTTTATTATTTTCCAAACGTTTTATGCAGATTTTTGAAGAATAAAATTGGACCTGTACGGTTGGAACGTCCTGACCCAAAGGTCACCGGCGCGTAGCTGAATTGAAAATCGCAGGCCGAAGGGTAATGCAAAGGTAAAGGGCAGAAGCTCTTAGCCCAGGGCGTGCTGCGTAATTCCAACCGTACAGGTCGATAAAATTCCCTCTTATCTCCTCCTATACCAGCGATTTGAATCATTTTTAACTCAAGCTCTTCCGCAAGGCGGGTTTATCCCCGCACAAAAAACCGCAGCTCTGCTGCTGGCGTAGACCTCTGATGGTCCGC
>ERZ779851.1351-NODE-1351-length-21833-cov-7.315869_pt1 | contig 21833 bp, 21 predicted proteins | sample MGYA00511094_ERZ779851 | MGnify/ENA primary metagenome ERZ779851 (study PRJEB29588, sample SAMEA2155512) | human gut metagenome | biome: human gut; feature: human-associated habitat; material: faeces | place: Denmark | collected 2008/2010 ...
AGAGATTTGGACATCTTGCGGTTATCGATGTTCAGGAAACCGTTGTGCATCCAGTATCTTGCAAAAATTTTACCATTGCAGCACTCACTCTGTGCGATCTCATTCTCATGATGCGGGAAGATCAGATCCTCTCCGCCTGCATGGATATCGATGGACTCGCCAAGGTATTTCTTGGACATCTCAGAGCACTCGATATGCCAGCCTGGACGGCCCTGGCACCACGGAGACTCCCAGAACGGCTCTCCTTCTTTTTTCGGTTTCCAGAGAACGAAATCGGTCGGATCTTCCTTGCCTTCCTCGCCGGTTACCTTGATCTCACGGAAGCCGGACTGCAGATCGTCCAGATTTTTATGGGACAGTTTTCCGTACTCTTTAAAGGATTTGGTGCGGAAATAAACCGTGCCGTCAGCTGCCACATACGCATGTCCTTTTTCGATCAGCGTATTGATCATCTCGATCATACCGCCGATCTCCTGAGTTGCCTGCGGATTCTTCGTCGCCGGTTTGACGTTCATCATCTCCATATCTTTTTTGCACTCTGCGATATAGCGCTTGGAGATCGTCTCCGCATCCACGCCCTCCTCGATGGCTTTCCTGATGATCTTGTCATCCACATCAGTAAAGTTAGATACATAGTTTACTTCATATCCTTTGTACTCAAAATACCGGCGGACCGTATCAAATACGATCATCGGTCTTGCATTTCCAATATGAATAAAATTGTAAACGGTCGGTCCGCACACATACATCTTAACCTTGCCCGGTTCGATCGGCACAAACTCCTCTTTTCTGCGGGACAATGTGTTGAAAATTTTCATAACCTCATTACTCCTCTTCTATTTTAAATCTGCTTCCGGTGCTGCCTGACAGCCGCCACAGCCGCCGCAAGCCGCTGCCTGCGTCATCATTTCACTATCATAACAGTAATTCTCCACTTCCGTCAACAGGGTAATCGCCTGTGAGGAAATGCCCTCGCCGCTGCCTGTAAAACCAAGCCCTTCCTCGGTCGTCGCCTTGACACTCACACGGCTGACCGGAAGCCCCAGCGCATCTGCAATATTTTCTGCCATCTGTGGGCGGTATGCAGCCAGCTTCGGGCGCTGCGCAATGATCGTGGCATCGATATTTTCAATCACATAGCCGCGTTCCTGCAGAAGTTTCCCTACCTTTTTCAGAAGCTCGATGCTCGACGCACCCTCATATGCCGGATCCGTGTCCGGAAAATGCTGTCCGATGTCGCCCAGTGCCGCCGCCCCTAAGAGCGCATCCATCACCGCATGCACCAGCACATCCGCATCCGAATGTCCTAACAGCCCCTTCTCATACGGGATCGTCACGCCGCCTAAAATCAGTTCCCGATCCGGAACAAGTTTATGCACATCATATCCCTGTCCTATTCTCATCGTATTCCAGTTCCTTTCTTGGTCATTTTGTAACTGTCCGGACTGCCCGCAGTTACTTTATTTGATAAATTATTTTATACTTTTGAAAAATATACACTTATCCAACAATTTTTAATTTACGCTCAATACAGCGGACTTCCAGATTGCTCTGGTACTGACAGCTCTCGCCGTCCACGTGAACTGCCATCGGGCATTCCGTGTAGATCTGGACCTCCCGGCAGCTGAAGCACCGAAGCCCCCGGTTGGGGGAGCGCCGGAACAACGCCGGGAGCAGGGTTCCAAGCCCCTGCCGCTTCGAGGCATGGCTGACAATGCAGACCTCCAGGTTGCCGTCGCTGCTGTCCGCCTTCGGCGCAAACCAGAATCCGCCGCCCTCGCAGGGTTGAATCTGTGCACTGATAAAATAAATATAATTAAATTCCACCCGGCGCGTTCCATCGAGCAAAATATACCCCCGGATCGGTTTCGCCTTCAAATACTGTATAAATCCCAGTATCCGGTACGACAATCGCCGCAGATGAATCCGGTTGCAGATATTTTTGATCGCCGAACGCTGCATATGCTGGCATACTTCCGCATCCAGCCCGATCCCCGCGCTGACGATAAAACGCCGATGTCGGAGCACATCATCGCCGTATGCAATCACACCATAATCGATCTGCCGGATCCGCCGCGCCCTAAAAATCCGGCGCAGTCCGCACATCGGTCTTCCCGAAAGCCGGAGCCCGCGTGCCAGATCACTGCCTGTCCCCACCGGAATATAGCCCAGCGTCACCATGTCGCAGGAAACGATTCCGTCCACGACCTCATTCATCGTCCCGTCACCGCCCACGACCACAATCACCCGTGCCTCCTTGCAGTGGGACGTCAGCTTCCTTGCATACTCTGTCGCCTGCCCCGCATATTCTGTCAAATATGCCTGATACTCAACCCCGTCCCGCACAAGCCGCTGCTCTATTTTCTCCCATATCTTATAGCCGCGGCCACTCTGTGAAGCGGGATTAATAATGAAATAATACATTACTCCATCCTCATATTTTGCCATAACGTCCCCTGCTTTCCGAAAATACAGAAACTCCCCTGCTGGGGCGTTATATTTTATCTTTTACCCTGCCAGAATACCTGTCACAGGATACAGCGCCATTACAATTTTGCATGAGATAAGTATACCATACTTCCTTTTAAATGATAAGAAAATTTCTATAAATTATTTTCTCAAAAGTGTTGACAATCTTGAAAATTTATATTATACTTGCAAAGCAGTCGCGATTTGTGTGAGTGTCAGCGGGATCTTAGCTCAGCTGGGAGAGCATCTGCCTTACAAGCAGAGGGTCACAGGTTCGAGCCCTGTAGGTCCCATTCATCAGAAAAACTGATGGAACTAAATATGGCGAGGTGGCTCAACTGGCTAGAGCGTCCGGTTCATACCCGGGAGGTTGAGAGTTCGAGTCTCTCCCTCGCTACTTGTTAAGACTTGCAGTTGTTGCAGGTCTTTTTGTTATAAATAGTTACGAAACAGAAAGGGATAAGCATGATAAGACCTAAAATAGGACTTGACTGGGATGATGTGACAGCCCCATTCAACAGTATAGCCATAGATATGGCAAACAAAAAATATAATATCACCCCACCGCTTGAACTGGAGGATATAGATTCCTGGGAGAATACCGGCAGAGCCTCTGTCATAAAGGAATTTTACCGGGATAATACACTTTACGAGAGGCAGAAGCCTACAGAAGAGACAAAGCGGATGATAAGAAAGCTTATGGATATTGGAGAGGTCTATTTTATCACTGCGGTGGCACCGGGCTTCATGGGAGTGAGGGCGAGCCAGATAATGGAGGCATTTCCTGATTTCCCGACAGAAAATATCATACTTGGCAATGCAAAAAATCTTGTGCAGTTTGATATTATTTTAGATGATGCCATACACAATGTGCTTGAGACACCGGCCACATATCCTGTGCTCATGCGAAAGCCATGGAATTCAAAAATGACAGGACTGTTATCGGTCAATAATATCACAGAGTTTGTATATCTCGTGGAGCAGATAATAAATGCGTCACTATATAGAAATAAAAATATAAAGAATCCGTCAGTTGTGGCGCTTGTCGGACCATCAGGCTCGGGAAAGACAGCACTCTCAGACCGTCTGTGCGCCATGGAGCATTTTGAAAATCCAAAAACCTACTGCACCAAACCCGGAGATAAGCACAGGTACCTGACGGAGGATGAGTTCAATGCACAGGATTTCTTTGAAAAGACAAGATACGCAGGAATACAGTATGGCACCAAAATGGAGGATATAGAGGTAGTGCTTGAAAAGGGACACTTTGTCGTGATGCCGCTTGACATGTGCGGCGCCATTGCAATGAAGCGCCATTTTCCTACTGTTATAGTGTATGTGGCGCGTGACAAGGAGCTTTTAATCCGGGATATCATAGAACAGGATTACTCAATAGAAGAAAAGACACTGCGTATTCTGTCCATAGATGCCGAGAAACGCAACCGCCAGATATGTGACTATGCTGTAAATAACATGGATGTTGGTGCAGCTACGAGAGAGCTTTCTGATGTTTTGGAAAGCAATTGCTTATAAAATATATTTATAGCAAGCTCTTAGTTATAAGTATTAACACTTTTCCTAGAAAGATGGTATGATATGTTTAGTTCAAGGGAACACATCCCGGAATTAAAATTAAAAACAAATAACATTAACATATCATTAATAGGAGGATATTAATATGAGCAAGAAACATTATGCAGACAGAAATTTAAAATTTGAGACATTACAGTTACATGTAGGACAGGAAACACCTGATCCGGTTACAGATGCGAGAGCAGTTCCAATCTACCTTACTTCATCATATGTGTTCCATAACAGTGAGCATGCGGCAGACAGATTCGGACTCAGAGATGCAGGAAATATCTACGGCAGACTGACAAACCCTACAGAGGATGTATTTGAGAGAAGAATTGCAGCACTCGAGGGTGGCGTGGCAGCACTTGCTGTTGGTTCCGGAGCAGCGGCACTCGCATATGCTTTCCAGGCAGTAGCACACGCAGGTGACCATATCGTTGCAGCAAAGAATATCTACGGCGGTACATACAATCTCTTGGCACACACACTTCCTGATTACGGAATTGAGGCTACATTTGTAGATCCATTCGATTATGATGGAATCAAGGCTGCCATCAAAGAGAATACAAAAGCTATTGAAATCGAGACACTCGGAAATCCAAACTCAGAGGTAGTAGATATCGAAAAAATTGCAAATATCGCTCATGAGGCAGGAATCCCACTTATCGTAGATAATACCTTTGCTACACCATATCTTGTCCGTCCGATTGAGTACGGTGCTGATATCGTGGTTCACTCAGCAACAAAGTTCATCGGTGGACACGGAACAACAATTGGTGGAGTTATAATTGACAGCGGTAAATTCGACTGGACACAGAATGATAAATGGCCATGGCTTGTAGAGCCAAACGTATCATACCACGGAGTAAGCTTTGCAAAGGATTGCGCACCGGCAGCATTTGCGACATATATCAGGGCAATTTTACTTCGTGATACAGGAGCAACAATTTCGCCTGTTCATTCATTTATCTTCCTTCAGGGACTTGAGACACTTTCACTTCGTGTGGAGCGTCATGTTGAGAATGCACTCAAGGTAGTTCAGTACTTAAAGGATCAGCCACTCGTAGAGAAGGTTAATCATCCATCTATTTCAGAGGATAAAGAGCAGCAGGAACTTTACAAGAAATACTTCCCTAACGGAGGCGGCTCTATATTTACATTCGAGATTAAGGGTGGAGCAAAGGAAGCGCAGAAATTTATTGACAACCTTGAGCTTTTCTCACTGCTTGCAAACGTAGCTGATGTTAAGTCGCTTGCTATACATCCGGCTTCTACCACACACTCAGAGTGCAATGAAGCAGAGCTCTTAGATCAGGGCATCAAGCCAAACACAATCCGTCTTTCAATCGGAACTGAGAATGTGGATGATATAATTGAGGATCTTGATGAGGCATTTAAGGCACTTGCAGAGTAAACGGTTTTGCATGATAAATATTCCTTAAACGAATAAATAGTGATCATTATAAAAGGAATCGGAAAATATTAATCCGGTTCCTTTTATTGTGCCATGAAATATCATGGATTGGATTTTTTCGCGAACATCTTGACAACCTTTTAACAATTATTGATATTCGTGAAAAATAAGTATATTATAATCAGTGGTGTGAAACCAGATATAGTTTAAAATAATAAATAATATACATAAAGGAGACATTATCATGTTTGGATTTGGTCAGTTAATCGAAATATTAAAGAAAGACCCAAAGAAAATCGTATTCACAGAGGGAGAGGATCCACGTATCCTTGAGGCAGCTTCACGTTTACTTGCAAGCAACTTCTTACATCCTATCCTTGTCGGAGATCCTGAGAAGATTAATGCAAGCGCTGAGAAGAGCGGTTTCAATATCCGTGGAGCAGAGATTATAGATCCTATGAACTTTGACCGTATGGATGAGATGGTTGAATTATTCTGCGAGCTTCGTAAGAGCAAGGGTGTTACACCGGAGCAGGCTAAGGGAATTCTTTCATCAGCTAACTACTTTGGAACAATGCTTGTAAAGATGGGTATCGCAGACGCACTTCTCGGAGGAGCTACATACTCAACAGCAGATACAGTTCGTCCGGCATTACAGCTTATCAAGACAAAGCCTGGCAACACAATCGTATCTTCATGCTTTATCCTTGTTCGTCCATCTGCAACAGGTGAGAATGAGGTGCTTGCAATGAGCGACTGTGCTATAAACATCCATCCTACAGAGGACGAGCTTGTTGAAATCGCAGGAGAATCAGCAGAGTGTGCTAAGATCTTCGGTATCGATCCAAAGCTTGCATTCTTAAGCTACTCAACACTTGGCTCAGGAAAGGGCGAGGACGTTGACAAGATGAGAAACGCAGCTCACAAGGCAAAAGAGAAATATCCAAATCTTCCAATCGAGGGAGAAATCCAGTTTGACGCAGCAGTTGCACCACGTGTAGCCCGCACAAAGTGCCCACAGTCTGAGGTTGCGGGTCATGCAAATACATTTATCTTCCCTGATATCAACGCAGGAAATATCGGATACAAGATTGCACAGAGACTTGGTAATTTCGAAGCATACGGCCCAATCCTTCTTGGACTCAATGCTCCAATCAATGACCTTTCTCGTGGATGTAATGCAGGAGAGGTTTATTCAATGGCTATCATCACTGCAGCACTTGCATAAGACATTTAATGGACTATTCCCATTTTAATAAAGACCGCTCCGGTTTGTCCGGGGCGGTCTTTTATTTGAAAATAGCTTAAAATAATATCTTGGCGCAACAGGAGAAATAAGGTATACTATATTTAAAAAACCAAAATACAGAGCAATGACAGTTGGCAATAACATGAGGTATTGTATCTGATAGAAAGAGAGACGATATATGAGAGTAGGAATGGGCTATGATGTGCACAAGCTTGTTGAGGGCAGAGATTTGATTTTAGGAGGAGTGAAGGTTCCGCATACACTCGGGCTTTTAGGCCATTCGGATGCTGATGTACTGTTGCATGCGATAATGGATGCACTCTTGGGTGCAGCGGCACTTGGCGATATCGGAAAGCATTTCCCGGATACAGACCCGGCATATGAGGGTATTTCGAGTCTTAAGCTTTTAGAGCATGTGAGAGACCTCATTGCAAAAAAAGGCTATGTGATAGAAAACATAGATGCGACAGTAATTGCACAAAAGCCGAAGCTTCGTCCGTATATTGAGCAGATGGAGCAGAATGTGGCTGATACGCTGCAAATCGCAAAGGAGCAGGTAAATATAAAGGCGACGACCGAGGAATGGCTTGGTTTTACAGGCCGCGAGGAGGGAATTGCATCACAGGCAATCTGCTCACTTACAGGTCTCTATGAGGCAAGTATGCAGGTCGGAGGCGGATGCAGCGGCTGCACCCGCTGTCAGGCCGATTGATTTGAATATATAGGGAAAACATGCTAAAATAAAAAGATAGTTATAAATCATCCAAAAGGAGATATAAATAATGGAGAACAATTTCAAGTTTTATAATACACTCACAAGACAGATTGATACTGTTGTTCCGCGTGTTGACGGCAAAATCGGCATGTATACATGTGGACCTACAGTTTACCATTTTGCACATATCGGAAATATCCGCTCATACATCATGGAGGATGTGCTTGAGAAGGCACTTCGCTATGTGGGCTATGATGTAAAGCGTGTCATGAATATCACTGATGTGGGACATCTCTCAAGCGACGGAGATACCGGAGAGGACAAGATGCTTAAGGGCGCAAAGCGTGAACACAAGAGCGTCATGGAGGTAGCAAAGGAGTACACGGACGCCTTTTTCAAGGATTTTACAGCTGTACACAACAGAATGCCTGATGTCGTAGAGCCTGCAACCAACTGTATTCCGGAATTCATCCATATGGTGGAGGTGCTTATCGAGAAAGGCTATGCCTATTTTGCAGGAGGCAATGTATATTTCGATACATCAAAGCTTGATGATTATTTTGTGTTCTCTTCAGCAGTAGAGAAGGAACAGCTTCAGGTTGGAGTGCGAGATGATGTCGAGGAGGATGTAAACAAGAAGAATAAAAATGATTTCGTACTCTGGTTTACACAGTCTAAGTTTGAGGACCAGGCTCTTAAATGGGACAGCCCATGGGGCGTCGGATATCCGGGCTGGCATATAGAGTGCTCATGCATCAGCATGAAGCATCTCGGAGAGTACGTGGATATCCACTGTGGCGGTGTGGACAATATTTTCCCACATCACACCAATGAGATTGCACAGTCAGAGAGCTATCTGGGACACGACTGGTGCAAGTACTGGTTCCATGTCAATCACTTAAATGACAGAGCCGGCAAGATGAGCAAGTCGAAGGGGGCAATCCTCACAGTTTCGGTGCTTCAGGAGAAGGGCTACAATCCGCTTGCCTACAGATTCTTCTGCTTACAGTCACACTACAGAAAGCCTCTTGAGTTTTCGTTTGATGCGCTCGACAATGCAGTTGCGGCATACAATAAGATTGCAAAGCGTGTGGCAGAGCTTAATGATGAGGGTGATATTGATGAGACAGCTTTTGCTGACTTTAAGAAGAAATTTACTGATGCAGTTTCAAATGATCTGAATACATCAATGGCTATAACTATAGTGTATGATGTGCTTAAGGCTGATATCTCAGACAGGACAAAGCTTGCACTTATCGATGACTTTGAGCAGGTACTTGATCTGGGACTTAGGGAATCAGGAAAGGCCTTACTTGAGGCATCGTCATCTGTAGACAGTGAGCTTGAGGCATTTATCAATGATAAAATTACAGAGCGTGCAGCCGCTAAAAAGGCAAAGGATTTTGCGACAGCCGATGCCATAAGAGATGAGCTTCTGGCAAAGGGGGTTGCCATAAAGGATACCAGAGAGGGAGTAAAATGGGAGCTTGTATAGTATGAAGATAGACTCATATATTAAGGAACAGTTTGGAATAAAGGATGTTGATATAAGGACATACTCGCCGCTTACACTTGCATATATCGGTGATGGCATATTTGATATTGTCATCCGCTCAGTTGTGGTGGGAAAGGGCAATACAAAGGCAAATCTGCTTCATAAGCACACAAGTAATATAGTAAAGGCACATACGCAGGCTCTCATGATAGAGGCACTTTTACCTCATCTGACAGAGGAGGAGAGTGACGTGTATCACAGGGGGCGCAATGCCAAGTCGCCTTCCATGGCAAAAAACGCTACAATGGCTGATTACAGGAAAGCTACAGGGCTTGAGGCGGTCATGGGCTATCTTTATCTGAAGGATGATTTTGAGAGGGTTGTTTCACTCACTAAGCTTGGAGTGGAGCTTTTAGGAATTGAAATATAGCACAAAATAAGAGGAAAATATGGATAACAACAATAAAGAAAAATTTCATGAGAATTATATAGAGGGCAGAAATGCTGTGCTAGAGGCTTTCCGTTCGGGAAAGACAATAGACAAGCTTTTTGTGCTTGACGGCTGTCAGGACGGACCAATAAAGTCAATCACAAGAGAGGCCAGAAAGCATGATGCAATCATAAATTATGTTGCAAAGGAAAGACTTGATCAGATGTCTGAGACAGGCAAGCATCAGGGTGTCATTGCAGTTTCAGCAGCATATGAGTATGCCGAGGTTTCGGACATACTGGAAAATGCCGAAAGAAAGGGCGAGCCGCCTTTTATCATCATACTTGACGGTATAGAAGATCCACACAATCTTGGCGCAATAATCCGTACCGCAAATCAGGCGGGTGCACATGGCATCATCATACCAAAAAGGCGTGCAGTGGGACTTACCCCTACAGTGGCAAAGACGTCTGCTGGTGCGATAAACTATACACCTGTTGCCAAGGTTACCAATATTTCAAATACCATAAAGGAGCTTAAGGAAAAGGGCCTGTGGTTTGTATGTGCTGATATGGGTGGCACTACCATGTATGACTTAAACCTCACAGGTCCTATAGGTCTAGTAATAGGCAATGAGGGTGATGGAGTCAGTAAGCTTGTAAAGGAAAACTGTGATATGACAGCTTCTATTCCTATGGTGGGCGATATTGACTCACTGAACGCATCGGTTGCGACAGGCGTGCTTGCATATGAGATAGTCAGACAGAGACTTAAGAGTGGAAAGTAGATTACATGTCGCGGGATGAGTGGTGTGTATTATGAATTGTATATTTATAGAATAGGAAGCATATAGTGGAAGATTACAGCGCATATACGGATGAAGAGCTTGTTATGAGGATTCATAATGACAAAAATGACCATGGTGACAACAATGAAATCATGGACTATATATTGGAAAAGTATAAGCCGCTTGTGCGTAAAAAGACGAATGCACTCTACCTGATAGGTGGTGAGAATGATGACCTTATTCAGGAGGGCATGATTGGCCTGTTTAAAGCGGTCAGAGACTATAAGAGCGACAAGGAAGCATCTTTCTACAGCTTTGCACAGCTATGCATCACAAGGCAGCTTAGCTCGGCGCTTGAGGCTTCAAACCGAAAGAAACATATGCCACTTAACACATATATATCCTTTTCGCAGAGTGACAGTGATGGTACAGAGTTTGAAGAACTGCTGCAAGATGATATTGCAAGTCCTGAGCAGCTTCTCATAGAGAAGGAAAAATTTAAGGAATTTAAGGAACAATTGTGGAATAAACTGAGTAATATGGAGAAAAAAGTGCTACAATTGTATCTGGAAGGAAATAATTATACATCGATAGCGCATATGCTTGGAAAATCAGACAAATCAATTGACAATGCACTATCCCGTATCAGACAAAAGCTAAAAAGAAAGTAGGTGAAGCTTGTTATGGAGTTTTCAAGAATAGGTGAACACACTATAAAATGTGTTATTTCAGAAGAAGAAATATATGATCTGGGATATACAATGGATGAAATTATGAGCAATGGCGAGCGCACCCAGGAATTCATGAACCAGATATTTGACATGGCTTCAGAAGAGTTTGGAACTGATTTTAATTCGGGAATCAAGACTGTGAGAGCAGATTTTTTGGCGGATCACACACTTTCTCTGACATTTTCTGAACATCCTGCTACTGAGGGAATGATGGAGCATCTTAAAGATATCGTTAATGGACTGCTTAATTCGCTACCGGCCGAGGCTGCAGAGAATGAGAAAAATAAAAAAGGCAGGACAACTGCAAAAAAGCAGGATATGGTGTCTGTTGTAATGTTCATTTTTGAAAAATTTGATGTGGCTGTCAGATTTGCAAAGATGATTAAAGGACTGCCAATGCCATTCTCACAGCTTTTTAAGTTTGAGGGAGAGTACTTTATGAGTATGGATTTATCGGGCTATGATGAGCATGAGCTTGAAAAGATGTCTGTCATAGCAGATGAGTATGCAGATGATATCATTGCAGGGGCTGACAAAAGGGCTTTTCTTATGGAGCATGCAAAGGTTATTCTTGATGACAAGGCTATTGAGAGTCTTGCGCAGCTGTGAAGGTACTGAACAGTTACAAAAATATAATAAAAACAAGGTCTGTCAGCTATACTGACAGACCTTGTTTTGTATGTAAATATTATCCAAGTACTTTTCTGATTGACTCGATAACACGGTCAGCCTGAAATGGCTTAACGATGAAATCCTTGGCACCTGACTGGATAGCGTCAATAACCATAGACTGCTGTCCCATAGCAGAGCACATAACGCATGTAGCGTTTGGGTCAGCTGCTTTAATTTCCTTTAAAGCCTGGATGCCATCCTTATTTGGCATAGTTATGTCAAGTGTTACAAGATCAGGCTTGAGCTCATTGTACTTTGCAACTGCCTCATTTCCGTCAGCAGCCTCGCCTGCAATCTCGAATCCACCCTTTGTAAGGATATCCTTCAGCATCATTCTCATAAATGCTGCATCATCAACTATTAAAATTCTAGCCATGTTGTTAAACCTCCTGTTTGATAATCTGTTTTACTATACTTATTGGATACAACTGTAAGAGATCACTGTCTATTAAATCTCCAACAGTCAGCCTGAATGTCACCTTGACAATATCTGTTCCGTTACACAACTCATCCGGTATATCAAAGGTCTTCTGATAACTTGAATTAATAAGCGGAAAACCTATGTCGGTTGGCTCGTTTAAGAGCGAAGACATTGATGTAGCTATTGTACCACACATCTGGTTCATAGCCTCCGATATGGCGGAAAGCGTGATTTCATCAAGTGTCATATCAGAAACATTACTTCCGTCGCCTCCCATCATGAGATTGGCAATAACCAATGCATCATTTAATTTTATAATAAGTAGGTTGGTTCCGTCAAGCCCTTTTGTGTAAGGAACCTTAATTAAAATTCGATCATCATGATCGAGAGCATCCTCTTTTTTTAAAACCTCTACAATCGGAGTCGTAATATTTGTCGGTCTCTGTAGAATCATGCTCAGTGTTGTGGCTGCATTGCCTATGCAGATATTGGCTATTTCGCCTATGATATCGGCATTTTCCCGAGATATACTTTGCATTATTTTATCCTCCATATAACTGTGGTACCTATTTCCTAACATATATTATATCAGAGTTTTAAAAAATATCAAAGGAAATGTTTAATTTTTTTGAATTTATGTTAAAATAGTTTCAAAAGGAGATTACAATATGGGCGAAACAGAATATTCAGAAGCATTAAAGCTGGGAAAAAAAGAATACAGGGCAAGGATAGCTAAAGGACAGTTTCCTTATCTGCCAGTGCTTGATGAAATCTTATCAGAGGCAGATATTCAGACAGAGCAGAATATGGGGCTGGTACAGGTGCCTTTGGATTTCGTTGTGGGAACAAGCACCATGGGCAGGACATATTCATTTGCGGCAAACTTTATGCCGATATTGGACGGGGAAACCGAATTTGCAGTGAAGTGGTCTAATCTGTCAGATGCACAGATGAATGAGGGAATCAGAGATCCAATCAAGGCGTTTGAGTACATGAACAGGTATTATGTGCTTGAGGGCAATAAGAGGGTCAGTGTACTCAAGTACTTCAACGCTGTTTCGATTCCTGCAATTGTGACCAGAAAGATTCCAAAGCTGTCGGATGATTATGATGTGAGGCTTTATTATGAGTATATGAAGTTCAATGAAATCACGGGGCTTTGCTCGGTTGAGTTTACGAAGCTGGGCAATGCTGATAAGCTTCTTTCGCTTGTTGGAAAAGAGGGCAGATGGGATGATGAGACCAAGGAAAAATTTGCCAAGGTAATGTTTGATTTTTCAAGGGTCTATAATTTCCGCGGTGGTGACAGGTTGGACATTAAGCTGGGTGATGCTATTACAGTATTTATGGAGGTCTTTGGCATGGATGCCATGCTTGAGATGTCTGAGAATGATTACAACAAAAACGTCATCAATACATGGAAGGAGTTTGCAGCAGAAGGGGAAAAGCACAAGATAAATCTGGTGCTGGATCCGAAAAAGGTACAGACAAAAAAGAGTCTGTTAAACTATCTTATTCCTCAGACTCAAAAGAAGCTCAAGGTAGTATTTTTGTATCCAAGAAAGCCAAAGACATCTGCATGGCTGTATTCGCATGAGCTTGGGCGTATGTATCTTGATGAAACCTTTTCAGACAAGCTGGAGACAGAATATGTGGCAGGTGTAGATGAGAACAATGTGGAGCAGGTGCTTGAAGATATCATAAAGTCCGGTGCCGATATAGTTTTTTGTGTGGGACCGCAGATGATGCCAAACAGCTTAAAGGTGGCTGTTGAGCATCCGGAGGTTTATATACTCAACTGTTCGTTGAATGCGCCTCATCCTTATATCAGAACATACTATGGACGTATGTATGAGGCAAAGTTTCTCGCAGGAATGATAGCAGGAGCTGTCACAGACAATGAAAGGGTTGCATATATTGCAGACTATCCGATATATGGCATGATTGCCAATATCAACGCGTTTGCTCTGGGAGTTGCAAGTGTGAATCCAAGGGCAAAGGTATATCTGGCATGGTCAAAGACAAAGGATTATGACAGGAATAAATTCCTTGAAGAAAATGACCTGCATTATGTGTCGGATCAGGATATTATCACTCCGAATGACGCGTCCAGATATTTTGGTCTGTACAAGCTGCAGGATGGACAGGCATTAAACCTTGCCATGCCTATATGGAATTGGGGAGTGTTTTATGAGAAGCTTTTGCAGAGCGTACTGGCAGGCTCCTACAAGGCTGAAGGACAGGAGCAGGTTAAGGCACTTAATTACTGGTGGGGCATGTCAGCCGGTGTTATTGACCTGATTTGTTCAAAGCATGTGCCTTATGGAGTGAAAAGGCTTGCGGATCATTTAAAGAGCGATATCACAAAGGGTGAGGTTGTGCCGTTCTTTGGACATATATATGACCAGAAGGGCGAGCTTAAAAACAAAGGTGAGCACGAGATGAAACCGTCTGATATCATGAAAATGGACTGGCTTGTAGATAATGTTGTAGGTAGTATTCCGCCTATGAGTGAGTTTGTTGACAATGCAAAGATGGTGGTTGAACTAAAGGGTGTAGAGGAAAATAAACTGTAATGAAGATACTATTCTTAGCTGATGAAGAGTCGAAAATGTACTGGGAATACTTTAAGAAAGAGGATTTTAAAGGAATTGATATTATTGTATCATGTGGAGACTTAAATCCAAGCTATCTGTCATTTCTGACAACGATGGTTGGAGTCCCTCTTTTGTATGTGCATGGCAACCATGATGACAAATACAAGGTAAAGCCGCCGGAAGGCTGCATTTGTATTGAGGATAATATTTATGAATATGAGGGTATACGGTTTCTTGGCTTAGGGGGCTCAAACCGCTACAAGCCGGGAGATAATCAGTATACTCAGAAGGAGATGACAAAGCGTGTTAAGAAGCTGTGGTGGAAGCTTAAACGTAATAAAGGCTTTGATGTGCTTGTCACCCATTCGCCGGCAAAGGGACTGCATGATGGTGAGGATATATGTCATACAGGCTTTGATGTGTTTAACAGGCTTATTGAGCAGTACAGACCAAAGTACTTTGTGCATGGACATGTCCATATGAGCTACGGCAGGCAGTTTGTCAGGCTTGACAAGGTGGGAGAAACTACTGTTATCAACGCGTACGAGAAATATATTGTTGAAATATAGAATATTTTTGCCGGATTAAGAGTTTGTTTGTAAATATTTACCAAATTTAAGAAAATATTTATCACATGGCTATATTTAGGACACAATTAAGTGTTACTATAATATCATCAAAAGGAGCTGTTGTATTTCAACTATGTGTTGGGGTACACTCAGTTCCGACTAAAAATTATTCATGTGCACTGAATTGACGTCGCATATGCTTTTCATCATATATATTGAATGCCACAGGCTTTATGTCTGTGGCATTTAATATATAAAATAACTAAATTGGGAAATTCTTGGGAAATTTTTGGGAAAACTACCTTTCAAAACGCAAATCTGATTTGAAAAAATGAAGTATAAAAAACTTAAAGAAAAAAGAATAAAGTATTTGCAAGAATTAGATTCTACAAAAACACAACTAATAAATCGATTTATTAAAGAAAAGGAACATACACTGAGTTTAGCAACAAATAGTGGTATTACTATTGAATTATCTAGTTATGGACTTATATCTCCTGCAGGTAATACACAGTTAGTAACATTTGGAGATATGTTTACAGGAGATGAAAACACAATGTATATAAATTATTTTTTACAACCATGGGTAATTAAGTTGATAAAAGATGATGAAGGACTGAAAAATAAATTTAACACTAAAAATAAATAAGTGTATTTTTAAGGGAGGAAAGAAATATGCCAAATTTTGAAGTAAATAATGTTTCAGTAAGTACGCTATTAGGTTTTGTAAGTGATGGAACAATCGCAATACCTGAAATTCAAAGACCATTTGTATGGGACTCTACAAAAGTAAGAAATTTAATAGATTCTTTATATAAAGGATATCCAGTAGGATATATAATTACATGGAAAAGTCCAGATGTTAAATTAAAGGATGGAACTTCTTCAGAGGGTAAGCAAGTATTGATAGATGGTCAACAAAGAATTACAGCATTAACAGCTGCTTTATTAGGACAAGAAGTACTTGATAGTAATTATAAAAAGAAAAGAATAAAAATTGCTTTTAATATAAAAGATGAAGAATTTCAAACATTAAATCCCGCAATAGAAAAACAAGATGAGTGGATTCCTGATATTTCAGAATTTATGAAAGATGGTAATATTGATACATGGCAATTTGTTACTGATTATTCAAACAAATATGAAATAAGTCCAAATGAAGTGAATAGAAGAATTAATAGATTACTAGCAATAAAGAATGTTACTATAGGTAGGATAGAACTTGGGTCAGCATTAGATATAGATACTGTAACAGAAATATTTGTTAGGATAAATTCTGAAGGAGTAGTGTTATCACAAGCTGACTTTGCTATGTCAAAAATAAGTGTTAACGAAGAATATGAAGGAAATGATATAAGAAAAGTTATTGATTATTTTTGTCATTTTGCTAAAACTCCAGTTGATTATGATAATATAAATAATAATGATGTTGAATTTAGTAAAAAAGATATATTTAGACAGATTGAATGGATAAAGGATAAGAATGAAGATCTATATTTACCTTCTTATACTGATGTATTAAGAGTAGCTTTTACATACAAATTTAAGAGAGGCAAATTGGCAGATTTAGTGAGTTTATTATCTGGTCGTGATTTTGAAACTAGGGAATATAGAGAGGATATAGTTGAAAGTAGTTTTAAAACACTATATGACGGGGTAAAACAATTTGTTAATCAAAGTAATTTTGAAAGATACATAATGATACTAAAGTCTGCTGGTATTATAGATGATAGTTTAGTAAGATCACAAAATGTTCTTAACTTTGGATATATTTTATATTTAGTGTTAAGAGAAAAAAATATTGAAGCTAACAAGATACAAACTTTAGTAAGAAGATGGGTTGTAATGTCAATTTTAACTCAAAGATATACATCATCTCCTGAATCTGCTTTTGATTATGATATTAGAAGATTGAATGATAATCAAGATATTGAAAAATATATAAATGAAGAAATAGAAAGACAATTATCAGAATCATTCTGGACAAACTATTTAGTAGACAGATTAAATACACCAGTAACAAGCAGTCCTTTCTGGAAAACATTTTTAGCAGCTCAAATCTTTTTAGGAGATAGAGGATTTTTATCAGATAGCATAAAAGTACAATATTTAATTGAAAATAGAGGCGATGTTCATCATATATTTCCTAAAGATTATTTGCAAAAAAATGGATATAATAATAAACAACAATATAATCAAATTGCTAATTTTACAATGTTACAAACAGAAATAAATATAGCGGTTAGTAATAGAGCTCCAAAAGATTATATGGCAGATGTCAAAGCACAATGCAATGGCGAAGAAAACAAATATGGATTAATTAATTCAGAAGAAGATTTATATAAAAATTTAGAGGAAAGTGCAATACCAAAAGAAATAATTAATATGTCTGTAGAAAATTATGAAGAATTTCTACAAAAAAGAAGAATTTTAATGGCAAATAAAATAAAAGAATATTTTTATAAATTATAAAACAAATGAAAAGCAAAATAATGATGTAAATAATTTTACAAAATTATTTTGCTTTTTTATATATAGGAGATAGTAATATGAAAATTGTTGCCGTTGCTGCTTGTACATCAGGTATTGCGCACACTTATATTGCTAAAGAAAAATTGATCCGTGCCGCTGAAGCATTAGGACACGAGATCCACGTGGAAACACAAGGTACTATTGGAACTGAAGATGAATTAACTCCAGAACAAATCCAAGAAGCGGATGTTGTTATTCTTGCAGTTGATATTCAGATCACTGGTACAGAACGTTTCAAAGACAAAAAGGTTGTTAAAGTTGGAACTAGCTTAGTAACTAAAGCGCCTAAACAATTGCTTGAAAAAGTAGAAGCAGAATTAAACAAAACTAAATAAGCTTAATAATAAAAAAGGAGAGTAAAAAAATGAAAAAAGCATTAGGAGAAATTAAAAAGCACTTGCTAACAGCGATTTCTTACATGTTGCCACTAGTTGTTGCATCTGGTTTGTTAATTGCCGTTGGTAACTTAATGGGAGGAGAAAACGTAACTGAATTATCTAAAATGACAATTCCTAGTGCAATGACAACACTTGGTGTATTAGGAATGGGATTATTGCCATCCTTCATCTCAGGATATATCGCTTACTCAATCGCTGACAGACCTGGTATTGCACCTGGCTTGATTCTTGGCTTTATCTGTACGGAAATTAAAGCTGGTTTTATCGGTGGTATCGTAGCCGGTTTCTTAATGGGTCAGATCGCATCATTCTTAGGAGCTGGATTCTTAGGTGGAATGGTTGGTGGTTATTTAGTAGGTTATATCGCATTATTCATTAAGAATAACCTGAAAGTACCTAAATGGGCAGAAGCATTAATGCCAATGATGATCGTACCAACATTATCAGCAATCATCGCTGGACTGATCATGTTCTTCGTAGTAGGAACACCAATCACAATGGCAACAAAAGCCTTAACAAACTTTATTACAGGACTTGACCAGTCTTCAAAAGCAGTTTATGGATTCATCATCGGAGCTCTTGGATGTATCGACTTCGGTGGACCAATCAGTAAAGTACCTAACTTAATCTGTGATGGATTACTGTTAGAGGGAATCACAGGACCAGAAGCAATCAAAGTATTAGCAGCTATGGTTCCACCTTTAGGAATTACATTCTCATTAGTATTATCTAAATTACTGAATAAAAACATTTACACAGCACAGGAAAAAGAAAATATCAAAGTTGCATTCCCAATGGGTCTTTGCATGATCTCAGAAGGTGTTATCCCAATCGCAATGAACGATATCATTCGTACAGTTATCTGTACAGCAACAGGATGTGGTGTTACAGGAGCAATCAGTTTCAGTCTTGATGTAGGAAGTAAAGTACCATCAGGTGGAGTATTTGTAATCCCAGCAATGTCAAATCCAATCGCAGCACTTATCGCACTGTTAGCAGGAACAGCAGTTACAGGTGTATTACTTGTACTGATCAAGAAAAAGAAAACAGAAGAAGATGAGCCAATGGTTGACGAAAAAGAAGAAGATCTTGATTTATCAGGATTCACTATTTCATAGGATCAGAAAGGATAGATAAGTTATGTATGTATCAATGAAGGGAATGTTAAAACGTGCCAATGAAGGTAACTACGCAGTCATGGCAATCAACTGTTTTAACATTGAAACTGCAAGAGCGGTGATCAATGCAGCACAGTCTTTAAGAGCACCGATCATCATCAATATCGTACAGGAACATATGGTAAATCATTGTGACAGCAATCTGATCGCACCGATCGTTAAAAAACTGGCACAAAGAGCAAGTGTTGAAGTAGCTTTGAATTTCGACCATGGGGAAGAAATCGGATTGTTAAAGAAAGCGTTAGTTGATGGATATTCCAGTGTCATGGTAGATGCTTCCAGATATAACTTGGAAGGTAATATCCGAATGACAAGAGAGATCGTAGAATTTGCGCAACAGTTCGATGCAAGTGTCGAAGGAGAGATCGGATGTATGGGAGCCAGTGAAGGTGATAATTATACGGACGATGATATGAAAACCAATCCAGACGAAGCCTTACGATTTGCAAAAGAAACCGGAATTGATGCATTAGCAATTTCTTTTGGAAGTTCTCATGGAAACTATCCAGAAGGATATGTGCCAGAATTTGATTTTGAAAGATTGAAAGAAATCAAAGAAAAAACAAAGATGCCACTGGTGCTGCATGGGGGAAGCGGTTCTGGTGATGAAAATATTAAAAAATGTGTTGAATTTGGAATTAATAAGATCAATGTAGGATGTGATTTTATGAATGCCAATGTAGACAGCATTAAAAAACATCTTAAAAAAGATCCAGACATCAATTATTGGGTAATGATGCATCAGGTGGAGATCGATAGCCAGGAATTAGTGAAAAAATATATCCACCTGTCTGGATCAGAAGGAAAATCATTATAAGTTTAATTTAATCAGCATAACAAACGTCTGCCGCAGATTTTGCGGCAGACAGAATAAGATATCAACATTAAAAAGGAGAAATAGAACTATGTTAATGAACATGAAAGAACTTTTAAAAGTAGCAGACGAAAAAGGATTCGCAGTACCAGCATTCAATATTGGTAGTGATCAGTTATTAAAAGCTGTTATGCAGCAGGTAAAAGAAATGAAAAGCCCAGTTATCTTAGAAATGTCTCCAGATGAGTTCAACTTCGTTGAAAACAGTTTAGTACAGAGCATGATCTATGAAGCATCTAAAACAGATGTACCAGTTGTTATTCATTTAGACCATGGTGACAAATATGAAACAGTTGTAAGAGCAATTCAGGCAGGATTCACATCTGTTATGATCGATGCATCTAAACTTCCATATGAAGAAAACATTGCGATCACTCAGAAAGTATGTGAAGTTGCACATCTTGCAAATGTATCTGTAGAAAGTGAACTTGGAACAATCGGAACAACAGGAAACTCTATCGAAGGTGGAACAACAGGAGTTATCTATACAGATCCAGATCAGGCAAAAGACTTTGTTGAAAAAACAGGAATTGACACATTAGCAGTAGCAATCGGAACAGCTCACGGAATCTATCCAAGCGATATGAAACCAGAACTTCGTCTTGATATCTTACAGACATTAAAAGATACTCTTGATATTCCATTAGTATTACATGGTGGATCAAGCAACAAAGATGAAGAAATCGCAAAAGCAGTTAAAATCGGTATTTCTAAGATCAACATTTCAAGTGATATCAAAGTTGCATTCTATGAAAAATGCAGAGAAGTATTAAATGCTCATCCAGAATACAGAGAGCCACTTGAAATCTACCCAGAACCAATCAAAGCTTGTAGAGAAGTTATCGCTCACAAAGTTAACTTATTTGATTCTGCAGACAAAGTTAAATATTACTACGAATAAGATATTCGGAAATAATAACAACATAAAGAGGGGACAGCTTCGGTTGTCCCCCTTTTCGTTTATACAGGAGGGAAAGAAATTATGAAATATGCAGTAGGAATTGATGTTGGAGGAACAAATACAAGAGTTGCCCTGATCAATGAACAATATGAGATCAAAGAAAGAGTTCAGTTTGGATCAGATCCAAAAGATCCAATGAAAACATTAAACCAGATCAATGATGTGATCAAAGAATTTGGACAGGAAATTGAAGGAATCGGAATCTCATGCCCTGGACCATTAGATTTGATCAATGGAGTCATTTTAACACCGCCAAATCTTCCAGGATGGCATAATTTTGAACTGACAAAAGAATTAGAAAAGATCACAGGAGTTTCTGTCCAACTTGAAAATGATGCAAATCTTGCGGGACTTGCAGAAGCTGTGATCGGTGCAGGAAAAGGAAAGAAGATCATTGAATTTCTGACCATTTCAACAGGAGTCGGAGCAGGACTATGCATCGATGGAAAAATCTATCGTGGTGCAAAAGGATTTGCACAGGAAGTAGCAAACTGTATTTTATGGAAAAATGGACCATCACAGGGAGATTTAAAGAAAGGTTCGATAGAATCTATTGCCAGCGGAACAGCGATCACAAAACGTGCCAATGATGCAGGATTAAATGCAGCACATGCAGGTGAAGTCTATCAGCTTGCACAGGAAGGAAATGAAACGGCAGCAGCGATCATGGAAGATGCTTATGAATATCTGTCAAGTTTTATTGCAACACTTTATGGAGTACTTGATCCAGAATTATTTGTATTAAGTGGAAGTGTAGCGTTAAAGA
>ERZ779851.1354-NODE-1354-length-21787-cov-23.877462_pt1 | contig 21787 bp, 10 predicted proteins | sample MGYA00511094_ERZ779851 | MGnify/ENA primary metagenome ERZ779851 (study PRJEB29588, sample SAMEA2155512) | human gut metagenome | biome: human gut; feature: human-associated habitat; material: faeces | place: Denmark | collected 2008/2010 ...
AGTGAGGAGCTTGATTCTATTGTTATTCCCGTCTCGGCAGATGACCCATACTCCGCAATTATTGCGAATGAAATTGATTGGTATAAGCAGGCCGGATCACAATACAACTCGGAAGTGGAGAGATATGCCTTGTACGATATAAACGGCGACGGCACAGACGAGCTTATAATCGGTAGTATAGGAGTCCTCGGAGGCACAAGCGTCTATGAGGAGCACGAGGGCGTAAGCGCAGAATATACATTCGGTCTTCTTATCAGCGAGGTGTATACAATTCAAAACGGTAAAGCCGTAAGGGTTCAGCACTCAGCGGTAAGTGCAGACGCATATGAAACCGTGATATTTGACAACGGTATTTTAAAAGTTGTGCGGCTGACTCCGCGAAACCCGAGAATCACTTATCGTAAAATGGTCAACGGCGTTTTTGAAATGGTCGGCGACTGCATATATAAAACCTTTGACGGCAAGTTTTATTATTTGAATGGTAACGATACCGGTGAAATAACCGAGGAAGAATTCAACCGTCGTATAGCCGAGATCGAGGACGGCGCTCACCCTGTCGAGCTTGAGTGGAAACACTTGCAGGATTACGGAAAATAACGGAGATTTTAAATGAAAAAGATTTTTGCTTTATTTTTATGTTTATCAATTATGCTTTTAACCGCCTGCGGCACGCCGAGCGGTGATGAGCGCGGTACGACTACGCATGAGGAATCCGTGGCATGTGCAGAAACAAAGACTGCCGACGTTACCGAGCCCAACACCCTGCGCCTTGACGGTGATTACGATTCTGTGCCGACTGTCACTCAACCTGCACCGCTGTCAAAAGAGAAGCTGGATTCGATCGTCATTCCGACCTCTCCGAAAGACCCGTATTCTTACATTATTTCAGACATCGTCAAATGGTATAAGCAGGCGGGTTCCAATTTCAATCCTAATGAAAAACGTTATTGCCTATATGACATTAACTCTGACGGTATAGAAGAGCTTATCATCGCCAACGTTGATATCCTCGGCGGCACAAGTATTTATGAGGAACATGAAGGCATAACTGCTCAATACACATATGGGATTCTGATAAGCCAAGTATATACGATAAAAGACGGAGATGCGGTTCGGGCAAATCAATTAATAGTAGGTGGTAATGCATATCAAACCATTCTTCTTGACAATGGGATAATTAAGATAATTCACCGAACCCCCAGAAACCCGCAGATTACATACTATAAAATGGTCGGAGACGATTTTGAGATGGTCGGCGGATGCCTGTATAAAAATTTAGATAATGAATACTTTTATGACGGAAATGACGAGGAAGAAAAAATAACCGAGGAAGAATTCAACCGTCGTATAGCCGAGATCGAGGACGGCGCTCACCCTGTCGAGCTTGAGTGGAAACACTTGCAGGATTACGGAAAATAACGGAGATTTTAAATGAAAAAGATTTTTGCTTTATTTTTATGTTTATCAATTATGCTTTTAACCGCCTGCGGCACGCCGAGCGGTGATGAGCGCGGTACGACTACGCATGAGGAATCCGTGACATGTGCAGGAACAAAGACTGCCGACGTTACCGAGCCCAACACTGTGCGCCTAAACGGTGATTACGATTCCGTGCCGACGGTGACTGTTCCTGAAAGGCTGAGCAGTGAGGAGCTTGATTCTATTGTTATTCCCGTCTCGGCAGATGACCCATACTCCGCAATTATTGCGAATGAAATTGATTGGTATAAGCAGGCCGGATCACAATACAACTCGGAAGTGGAGAGATATGCCTTGTACGATATAAACGGCGACGGCACAGACGAGCTTATAATCGGTAGTATAGGAGTCCTCGGAGGCACAAGCGTCTATGAGGAGCACGAGGGCGTAAGCGCAGAATATACATTCGGTCTTCTTATCAGCGAGGTGTATACAATTCAAAACGGTAAAGCCGTAAGGGTTCAGCACTCAGCGGTAAGTGCAGACGCATATGAAACCGTGATATTTGACAACGGTATTTTAAAAGTTGTGCGGCTGACTCCGCGAAACCCGAGAATCACTTATCGTAAAATGGTCAACGGCGTTTTTGAAATGGTCGGCGACTGCATATATAAAACCTTTGACGGCAAGTTTTATTATTTGAATGGTAACGATACCGGTGAAATAACCGAGGAAGAATTCAACCGTCGTATAGCCGAGATCGAGGACGGCGCTCACCCTGTCGAGCTTGAGTGGAAACACTTGCAGGATTACGGAAAATAACGGAGATTTTAAATGAAAAAGATTTTTGCTTTATTTTTATGTTTATCAATTATGCTTTTAACCGCCTGCGGCACGCCGAGCGGTGATGAGCGCGGTACGACTACGCATGAGGAATCCGTGGCATGTGCAGAAACAAAGACTGCCGACGTTACCGAGCCCAACACCCTGCGCCTTGACGGTGATTACGATTCTGTGCCGACTGTCACTCAACCTGCACCGCTGTCAAAAGAGAAGCTGGATTCGATCGTCATTCCGACCTCTCCGAAAGACCCGTATTCTTACATTATTTCAGACATCGTCAAATGGTATAAGCAGGCGGGTTCCAATTTCAATCCTAATGAAAAACGTTATTGCCTATATGACATTAACTCTGACGGTATAGAAGAGCTTATCATCGCCAACGTTGATATCCTCGGCGGCACAAGTATTTATGAGGAACATGAAGGCATAACTGCTCAATACACATATGGGATTCTGATAAGCCAAGTATATACGATAAAAGACGGAGATGCGGTTCGGGCAAATCAATTAATAGTAGGTGGTAATGCATATCAAACCATTCTTCTTGACAATGGGATAATTAAGATAATTCACCGAACCCCCAGAAACCCGCAGATTACATACTATAAAATGGTCGGAGACGATTTTGAGATGGTCGGCGGATGCCTGTATAAAAATTTAGATAATGAATACTTTTATGACGGAAATGACGAGGAAGAAAAAATAACCGAGGAAGAATTCAACCGTCGTATAGCCGAGATCGAGGACGGCGCTCACCCTGTCGAGCTTGAGTGGAAACACTTGCAGGATTACGGAAAATAACGGAGATTTTAAATGAAAAAGATTTTTGCTTTATTTTTATGTTTATCAATTATGCTTTTAACCGCCTGCGGCACGCCGAGCGGTGATGAGCGCGGTACGACTACGCATGAGGAATCCGTGACATGTGCAGGAACAAAGACTGCCGACGTTACCGAGCCCAACACTGTGCGCCTAAACGGTGATTACGATTCCGTGCCGACGGTGACTGTTCCTGAAAGGCTGAGCAGTGAGGAGCTTGATTCTATTGTTATTCCCGTCTCGGCAGATGACCCATACTCCGTAATCATTGCGAATGAAATTGAGTGGTATAAGCAAGCAAGCTCGGGGTTTAATTCCGAAGATGAGCGTTACTTTTTATATGATATAAACGGTGACAGTGTTAACGAACTTATAATCGGACATATTTCCGCTCTCGGTGGCTCGGCCGTTTATGAGTATGAAGGGGTAAGCGCCGATTTTGTTTATGGTATTCTTATTAATGAAGTATACACGATAGTTGACGGCAAAGCGATAAGGTCGAAGGGGCTTTTGATAGGTGGAGACGCATATGAAACTATTCTTTTTAATAACGGAATCATTAAGGCACTGTTTCAGACACCGAGAAACCCGCAGATAACTTATTATAAAATGGTCGGCGATAGCTTTGAGACTGTCGGCGGGAGCCTGAACAGGAGCTTTAACGGCGAATGCTCTTACTTTGAGAATGGAAAAGAAGAGAAAATAACCGAGGAAGAATTCAACCGCCGTATAGCCGAGATCGAGGACGACGCTCACCCCGTCGAGCTTGAGTGGAAGCGAATTGACGAATACGGGCAGTAAGATCCGGGTATACATCAAACCCCGTGTGCAAAACGCACACGGGGTCGTTTTATCACAGAGTTATGCTTTCGTTCAGGCGGAATGAATAGATGACCGTCTCTTTTACGGGCATTCCGAGCACCTCGGCAAGGCAGCGGCGATAAATTCCGAGCTGCGCTCCGTAGCGTTCGGCAAGCTCGGCGGCGCTTGATGCCTTATCCGTCTTGTAATCGACCACTACCAGCTTGCCGCCCTCGACAAAGGCGCAGTCCGCAACGCCCTCTATCAGCACCACTTCGCCGTCGGCAAGCCCGCACGGCAGCTGCGGATACAGCTCGCTCACGGGCACGGAGCAGGTGAAGGAGTATTCCTTATATATCCGCTCCGCACGGCTCATTCGGGCGTAGAGACCGCTGTCAAAGAATCGGGCGACTGCCCTTGCGTCCACGGCGTTCGCCTCCTCGGCTGTGAGCATTCCGTCCTCGGTGAGCCTCGTAAGCTCGTCGGCAACGCTCTTGCACGCCCGCGAATAATCGGCGTACTGCATGAAGCGGTGGGTCGCCGTGCCCCTCTGGGCGGGCGTCAGCCTGCCCCTGCCCGCAAACGACGGCCTGCGGGAGGCGAAGTATTCGCTGTCCGCCTCGGTGGGGTCGAGCTTCGAGGCTATGCGCTTGGCGACGACTCCCTCAAGCTGCGAGAAGGGATATTCGTAGCCGAGCCGCCGCTCTATCTCGGCGAGCAGCACGGGGTCGGGAGCGACCGACGGAGCCTCTTTCGCCGCTTCCTCGGCTTCGCCCGCCTTGATTATCGAGGCTTTCAGCGGCGTGTCACACGGCACGGTGAAGCCCGACGGCACGCCCGCCGCCATACGCAGGGCGTTGGCATCCGGGTGGCGCAAAAGTGCGGAGATTATAGCCTCGCTGTAGCTCGTGAACCCGCCGACGGTGTAGGGGTCGATGCGTTCGGAGCAGCCGCTCTTTGCGGCTATCGCCGCGAGGCTCTTGCCCCAATCCTTGGCGGAGGAGAGCATTATCAGCTTCTCCTTTGCCCTCGTCAGAGCCACATAGAGCACTCGGAGAGCCTCGGAGCGCTCGGCGCACTTCGTCTCGAGCTTTGCGGCAAGGCGGGGGAGGGTGTCGAATTTCACCCTGCCCTTGTTATTCTTGATGCCTATCCCACTCTCGGGGGCTATTATCAGGTCATCCCTCAGGCTGCGGTCGCTGTATGCCTTTTGGCAGTCGCCGAGAATGCAGACGGGGAATTCAAGCCCCTTGCTCTTATGTATCGTCATGATGCTCACGGCGTCCGCCGCGCCCGAGGAATCCGAGCCGGCAATGTCGCCGCCGCTTTTGATTATTTTATCTATATATCTTATCAGCCCTGCAACGCTGCCCATGCTCTCAAATCTGTTGGCAAGGTCGATGAAGCGGTTGAGGTTTGCCCTGCGGGTGTCGGGCTCCTTCATGGCGCAGACTATCGCCGCATAGCCCGTCTCCTCCACGAGCCGACGTACCAGCTCGCCCGCCTTGACGGTGCAGGCGATCCTGCGGAATCCGCCGAGGCGCTCAAGGAACGCAGCCGCCCTCGCGTCGCCGCTCTCGGCAGCGTTCACAAGGCAGTGATAGATTGAGCCGTCACGATGAGCCGCCCGCATCAGCGCCAGATCGTCGGGCAGGAAGCCGAACACGGGCGAGAGCAGCACGGCGGTGAGCGGGATATCGTCAACGGGGTTGTCGATGACCTTCAGCAGCGATATCATAAACGATATCTCGGGCGAGGTCAGGAATCCGCCGCCCGATTCGCAGCTCACGGGTATCCCCCGGCGGTTCAGCTCGGCGATGAATTCGCCTGCGCTGTTTTTGGTGCTTGCGAATAGCAGGCAGAAGTCCTTATACCGAGCCGTGCGGAGAGCGCCGCCCTCGGTCACTTGCAGCCCGCCCGCAACGGCGTGCTCAATGTAGTTAGCGGCGAATACCGCCTGATCGTGCAGGGCGTTATCCTCACTCTCGATAAGGCAAAGCTCGGCGTCCGCGCCCTCCCTCTCGGGGTAAGAGGCGGCAGCCTCGAGATGCTCGCCCTTATCGTATTCAAGCCCGCCCGCCTCGCGGCTCATGACGGCGGAGAAGATGTAGTTGACAATGTCGGTCACTCCGCGGCGGCTTCTGAAATTCTTGCCCAGAGTGACCCTTGCGGGGTAGCTGCCTCCCTCGTATTCGGCGTATCTGTCGCGCCTTGCGAGGAATATCTCGGGCATCGCCTGGCGGAAGCGGTAGATGCTCTGCTTCACGTCGCCGACCATGAAAAGATTGCTTTCATCCCTCGAGAGGGCGGAGAATATCATATCCTGCGCCTTGTTGACATCCTGATATTCGTCAACGAGTATCTCGGCGTAATTCTCAGAGAGAGCGGCGGCGAGAGGAGTTCTCTCATATCCGTCGGTGGTCTCGCGCACGAGCAGCTTCAGTGCGAAATGCAGCGTGTCGGAGAAATCGGCGGAGTTCTCCTCGAGCTTCAGGCGGGCGAATTCGGCGGCAAAGTCGTTGACCGTGCCGATAAGCTCCCTCACGACGGGCGCAAGGGCGGCAACGTCGGCGGCGTGCTCCTCGGCGCTGATGGTGAGGAATTCGCCGAGCTTTTCGAAATCCGCCTTGTATTTTTTGCGGATAACGCCGCAGGCCTCCTTGATATAGGAGACGCAGCCTCTCGGCGCGGTGCCCATTTTGCCGAATGCGGCGGCGGCATAGCGGCGGCAAAGCTCGTCCCATTCGCCGCCCTCCGCGGTTTCGAGCAGTGATGAGAGCATGGCTCTGTCGTCAAGGAAGGTCGGGGCGTATTTTGCCTCAAGCTCAGGCTCCTCGGCAAGCATTCCAAGGCAGCGGTCGATGTCGCCGCAGGCGCTTCTCAGGAAGCGGGCGGCCTCACCCGTCAGCAGCCTGCCCCAGGGCGTTTCCTCTATCGGCCGCTCGGCCTCGAATTCGTCGCATAGTGAATTCAGCCACCGCTCTGGGAACGGGTATGCCTGAGACAGCTCGTATAATTTCAGCACTGCGTCGACGAGCGGCTGATCGTCCCTTGCACTGCTTATCAGGGCGCAAAGGCGCAGGAAATCGGGTGAAGCGTTCTCGTATTTCGCCTCAACGACGGTCTCCGCCGCCTGATTCCTCAAAATCGTGCGCTTGCCCTCGTCGAGCAGCTCAAAGTCGGGCGAAATGCCGAGCGCGTGGAAATTCTCACGCACAAGGCCGATGCAGAATGAATCTATCGTGCATATGCTTGCGCACGGCAGCATCAGCTGCTGGCGGCGCAGGCGTTTGTTTGACGGGTCGAGCGCGATCCTTGCGCCTATCGCGGCGGATATCTTCTCTTTCATCTGCGCCGCGGCGGCGTTTGTGAAGGTCACGATGAGCAGCTGCTCCACTCCGCAGGGATCCTCGCTGTCGCAAAGCCGCTGAATAACACGCTCGACGAGCACGGCGGTCTTGCCCGAGCCTGCGGCGGCGCTGACAAGTAAAGTGCCTTTACGTGCCTCTATCGCCTTTTGCTGATCCTCAGTCCACTTCATCGTTTTCATCCCCCTTTGAAAGCGCCGCGAGCACATCCGCGAGCTTGTCGTCCCTGAGAGCCCTCACGGGTATGCCGTCCTCGTAGGCGCAAACCGTTTTGTAGTCGCAGTATTTGCAGACCTCCTTGTAGCTCCTGCCTTCGGCGGGCAGGGCGGATATCTCGCCGCCCCTGAGCTGCTTCGCCATTTGCAGCAGCAGCCCGTCCGCTTTCTCCTTGAGCTTCGCAAGCTGGCTAAGCCCGATTAGCGAGCCGGACATCTCGCCCTTTTTGAAATCCACGGGGATATACAGCCCGCTCGCGCTCCTGTCCATGGCTATGACCACGTCGCAGTCGCTGAGCACTATGCCCTGCATACGGCATTTTTTCTGTATATCGAGTGCGGTTTTCTCCTCGTCCTCGTCTCTCGGGGCGGAGATCATCGGCGAATTTGCGGGGTAATAGAGCACGCCTGCGGGCATAGCGCCGCTCAGCTCACCTCTGCCCGACTGCCAGATAGCGAACAGATAGATGAACATCTGCATATTGAGGCCCTGCATCACGTCGCTCAGGCGGAAATCCTTGCCCGAGGATTTGTAGTCGATAATTCTGAAATACCTCTTGCCGTCTATCTCGGCGATATCGACCCTGTCAACGGCGCCGAAAACCCTTATCCTGCCCTCGGGATCGGACAGCTCATAGGAGGGCAGCTTGCCGTCGGGGCCTATCTTCATCTCGAATTCAACGGGGCGGAAGTCGCTCTGTGACAGCTCCTTTATCAGCCGCTCCGCAACGTCGCATACGGCGGAGGCGAGCTTTTTATAGAGATAAAGGAATCTCTCGCTCCTGCCCTTGCCGTCGAGTACACGCATAAGGTATTCTTCCATTATGGCATATATAATGCTGTAAAGCTCGTCTCTGCACATTGCCGAGAGCGCCGATTGAGGATAGGAGCGCAGCAGCTCCTCGAGCACATGGTGGATGACGTTGCCCCTCTGCATCGGGTCGAGCTCCGCAATTTTGCGCGGCATGGCTTTGAGCCCGTAGCGGCAGAAGTAGGAGAACGGGCATTTATAGTAGCTCTCAACCCGTGAGGCGGAGATGTTCATGTCTCTGCCGAAAAGCGCCTCGGCGGCGGAGCGGTCGGCGACGGCGAAGTTCCTCATGCCGCCCGCCCTCTCGAGAGCGGATATCCTGCCCGCATATTCGCCGTCATTGCCGAAGTATTCGAGCAGAGACGCACGCAGGCGGGGGTCGGAGGTCTTGGCAAGGCGCTCGAACGCAAGCTCCCTGCCCTCGATATAATACAGGTCGTCCGCTCCGTCCGTTTTGATTTCACGGCAGGCGGGGAAGAGCGTTTTTATCTTAACATATAGCTCGGAGGGCGCAAGCTGCTCGCCCTGTGAGCCGCGCTCGGGGCAGCAGATATAGAGCCTCTCACCGGCGCAGCAAAGGGCGCTGTAGGCTATCAGCTTGCTCTCGGCGAGCTGATATTCGCCGAAGCTCGCAAGCTCAATGCCCATTTCAAGCAGTCTGCGGCGGTCGTTATCCGTCAGAGCGGAGCCCGAGGCAGCGCCGGCGGGGAAAACGCCCGCATTTGCGCCCGCTATGAATACGGCCTTGGGCGAAGCCACCCTTATCCTGTCCGCGGAGCCGATGGTCACCTCGTCAAGCCCCTGGGGCAGGCTGCCGACGGTGCGGATATTCAGCATCAGCTTGAGCAGGTCAAAGAATTTTTTCGGCGAGAGCACTCGGTCGCGTGAGACGGTCTCAAGGCTGTCGAGCATATCCATGAGCAGCTCCCAGATGCGGTCAAGCTCCAGCGCCATGCCCTCCTCGCCCTGCTCGGCGAGCCTGCGGGCAAGCAGGCGGATATTCTCGGGCGCATTTATGCCCTCCAACAAATCAAGCAGCGCTTGTGCCGCTTCACCGCCTGTCAGACCCTCGGCGAGCTTGTCACGCAGCCTGCAAAGAGGTGAGATTATTCTTAAACGCAATTCGTTGAGGCGTTGTAATTCCTCGGCGTCGGAGTCTGTGAATTCGCCGAAGCCCGAGGGATTCTTATCCCATTCGTGCAGCCAGTCGCCGTAATTTATCTGCCAGAGGTAGCAGTAGTTCTCGACCTCGGCGGTCTCGTCGACGCTCAGCCCCGCAAGCTCCGTTTTAAGGTAGCGCATGACGGCCTCGGTGTCGAAGCCCTTGCAGGCTATCTGAGCCGCGCTGAGCACGAGGGCGACTATCGGCGAAGCGTCCACGGGGCGGCGGCTGTCCTCAAAGACGGAGATGCCGCATTTGCGAAGGGCGCTTCTGAGCGGCGCTTCATAGGCGGCGCTGTCCGTTGCGATAACGGCTATATCCCTGCTGCGAAGCCCGTTTTCACGCATGAGCTTCTTTGCCGTGCAGGCGATGAATTCGCACTCGGCGTAGATATCCTCGGCGCGGCAGAGGGTGATCCCGGGGCAGTCGTCCTCATATACATTCGGCGACGGGGAGAAAAGCTCCTGCTCGAGGGCTGCCAGCTCCGGCGCGGCGTATCTGCGGAAATGCGGCGGGAAATTATTGAATTTGCTTCTTTTTGAAAGATACTGCGGCTTTGCTACCGCCACGGAATTTCTCTTTGCCGATTCAATGAGCTTTGCGGCGGTGCGCTTGGTGTGAGCAAAGAGATCCGTCTCATCGCCCATGTTGCTCAGATCCTCGGTGCAGAGGGTGACATAGACGGCGGGCGAGCGCCTGAGCATATGCTCGATGACCTTGTGCTCCTGAGCGGTGAAGCCCCTGAAGCTGTCGATGAATACGAGCCTGTCGGCGAAATAATCGCTCTCGGGCAGCAGCTCGTTCAGCTCGCCAAGCAGGTCGTCGGGGTCAAAATAGCTGCTGCCGACCAAGGCGTTATATGCTTCGAGGGTGAGCGAGATATCGGCGAGCTTGCTTTTCAGCAGGCAGTCCTCCATCTCCGCCGCGGCGAGAGCCAGCTGCTCGGGCGGCACGGCGCTCTGCTTGAATTCGGAGGCAAGCGACACGAATTCCTCTATCACGGAGCTTCTCTCGGTATGCTCGGAGTAAAGGTTGAGCTTATCTTTGACTGCCTCAAGTGCGAAGCTCATCAGCGCCGCCTTCGCGGGCTCGTCGAGCCGCCTGCGCTCGTGGAAGGCGGGCTTGCCGACCAGCTTCTCGGCAAGGCTCGTGAAGCTGAGCACGTCGATGCCGGCAAAGCGCTCCGCTCCCATCCTGCCGAGCATTGTCTTTTCGCTCATAAATGAGAACTGCTCGGGCACGATGAGAGTTATTTTTTTGCCTGCGGCGGAGAAGCCGTCTATCAGCTCGGTGATATGGGTGGTTTTGCCCCCGCCGGCACGGGCGAGTATCAGATACAGCATAGCTTTCACCTTATTGATAAAATATTATAATAAATTATATCATATATTAATCGTTTTGTCAGCAACTTTGTGTCCGCTTTTCGGTACAGAGCCGAATTTTTCGGTTTTTAGTCATTTTTGACCGTAAAAGCCCGTTTCAAGCGGATTTTCCCCTTTGCGGCGGTCTTGCTCGGCGTGAGAGGCCGTAGAATGCAAAACGGAATGTTGACAACAAAAGTTCCATATGATAAAATAATCAGTAATACTCGGGGATTATTGCATTCCCGCAAAAACCGAAAGGAGAAAATCCCACATGGATGACCCCGGCCCTGCGCTCGATATTATTCTTAAATTAGTCCTGCTTTTTGTCCTCATCTTCTTCAACGCATTCTTTGCGATGAGCGAGATAGCGATAATCTCCCTCAACGACACCAAGATGCAGAAGCTCGCCGAGGAGGGCAATAAAAAAGCAAAGCAGATCGTTAAGCTCACCGAGAACCCCAACAGGTTTCTCTCCACTATTCAGATAGGCGTTACCCTCGCAGGCTTCCTTGCATCGGCTTCGGCGTCACAGAATTTCGCCGACCTGCTCATGAATGCACTTAAACACACCGCGATAGTCAACGTCATACCCGAGAGCGTCATAAACGGCATTTCCGTCGTGCTTATCACCATCATCACCTCTTATTTCTCGCTCGTTTTGGGCGAGCTTGCCCCCAAGAGGATCGCGATGCAGGTGCCCGAAAAAGTGTCGTTCAAGGTGGTAGGTATCCTGCTGTTCATTGCGAAGATAGCCAAGCCATTTGTCAAGGTGCTCTCCGTGTCGACCAACGGCGTGGTCCGTCTGTTCGGATTTGACCCCAACGCTGACGAAGAAAACGTCACCGAGGAGGAGATCCGTATGATGGTCGATGTCGGCGGCGAAAAAGGCGTTATCGAGGACTCGCAAAAAGAGATGATAGACAACATCTTTGAATTCGACGACCTTGACGCAGGCGATATAATGACCCACCGCACCGACATGACGGCGATCGAAGTCTCCCGCTCGCTCGAGGAGGTCGCCGAGCTTGCCATTGAAAACGGTTACTCCAGGATTCCCGTGTATGAGGACGACCCCGACAGCATCGTCGGCGTGCTCTATGCCAAGGATCTGTTAAAATACGTCGGTCACAACATTCCCGCAGATTTGACTATATCCAAGGTCATGCGTAAGGCGCTCTATGTGCCCGAAACTCAGAGCTGCGGCGATCTCTTCAAGGCGATGAACGACAGCCACACGCAGTTCGCGGTGGTGGTCGATGAATACGGCGGCACCGCCGGCATAGTTACCCTTGAGGACGTGCTCGAATCCATCGTAGGCAATATCCAGGACGAATACGACGACGAGGACGAAGAAATAGTCCAGATAAACGAGACTACATTTACCATTGACGGTATCACCGACCTCGACGAGGTCGACGAGCTGGTCGGCACCAAGCTCCCGGAGGGCGATTACGACACCCTCGGCGGCTTCGTCATCAGCCTGCTCGGTTATCTCCCGTCCGAGAGCGACCCGGAGCCCGCCGTCGCCGAATATGATAATCTCCGCTTCACCGTCCTCAACTTTGAGGATCGCCGTATAGGCGAGATCAAGGTCGAGATCCTCCCGAAAGAGGAGAACGAGGACGAGGACAGCGACTCCAAGTCCAAAGACAAGGATAAGGATAAAGGCAAGGACAAGGACAAAGACTAATACTTAGGCGGGCTGTTCCCATGCAGCCCGCTTTTTAAATTAGAATATATATTTGTTTTTAAAGAGGTATATATTATGAAAAGACTTGACGTAATACCCAAGCCTAACAAAGTCGAGTTTCTCGGCGGCGAAGTCGATCCGTCGGAGCTTGAGATAACCTATATCGAGGACAAGTCCCTTGCGGACGAGGCGTATGTGCTCACTGTCGTAAAGAGCGGCATCGAGCTGCGCTACGGCTCGCCGAGCGGCAAATTCTACGGCGAGCAGACCCTCGCTCAGCTCGGCGAAAGCTGCCCCAGAGTCCGTATTGAGGACAGACCCGCTTATAAATACAGGGGCTTTATGCTTGACACCGTGCGCCATATCTTCACCATCGAGCAGACGAAGAAGATAATCGACGCTGCCGCAGAGGTCAAGATGAACAGGATGCATTGGCACCTGACGGACGATCAGGGCTTCCGCCTGACGCTCGACTCCCACCCCGAGATAACCGAGAGGGCCTCGGTCAGACCCGACTCCGCCTTCGGTAGCCTTGATGAGCACGGCGAATACGGCGGCTGCTTCACCAAGGACGAGCTGCGCGAGATAGTCGATTACTGCGCCGAGCGTTTCATCACCGTCATTCCCGAATTCGACGTGCCCGGCCATTGCTCCGCCCTGCTCCATGCCTGCCCGCAGCTCTCATGCTCCGGCGGCGAGGTCGAGGTCAAGACCCACCAGGGCATTTTTGAGGATATCCTCTGCGCCGGCAAGGATGAGACCTTGCAGGTCGTGTTTGACATTCTCTCAGAGATCATTGATATCTTCCCCTCCGAATATATCCATATCGGCGGCGACGAAGCGCCCAAGAAGCATTGGCAGAGCTGCCCCGATTGCCAAAGGCGCATCAAAGAGAATTCACTCAAAAACGAGGAGGAGCTGCAGGGCTGGTTCACAAATCAGATCGTTGAGTTCCTCGCCTCCAAGGGCAGGAAGGCGATAGTTTGGAACGAGAGCCTCAACAGCGGCATAGTCGACGGCAGTGTCACCGTGCAGATGTGGATGGATAAAAAGAAGCGCTCCTATTCCTTTGCCGACAAGGGCGGCAAGGTCATAGCCTCCGATTTCTTCCACTACTACTGCGACTACCCCTACGCCATGACTCCGCTGATCAAGACCTATAATTATGAGCCTGCGCCCAAGAAGCTGAAGAAGCCCGAGAATATAATCGGCGTTGAAACGCCCATATGGACGGAGTTTATCAACAACTTTGACAGGCTCTGTGAATTATTCTTCCCGAGGCTTGCCGCCGTCGCCGAGACGGGCTGGACGGACAGGGAGAATAAGAGCGCGGCGGATTTTATGCGCCGATTCAGGATCTACGCCCCGCACCTTGAGCGGCTCGGCATCAAGCCCGCCCCGCCGCAGGAGTGGAATCCCTCGCCCATCGCCCGCATCAGAGGCACATTCTCATTCACGCACAACATGGTGATGAAAAAAGGCGAAAAGTAAACAGTCACATTGCGGTCGGGATATGCTCCCGATCGCTTTTTTGATATAATTCCATTGACTGCACGGCTGAAAAATGCTATTATCATAATATAAACGGCAATTTTCGCCGCAAAACGATGTAAACTCGGGTTTACATCGGCGATAATTTTCAAAATGTATATTAAAGTTGGTTGCTTCGGCGGCTCAAGCGGGATATAATGCGGTTGTATTCAAAAAACCGCCAAGGAGGAGAAGATATGGATATAGGAGAAAAAATTCAGAAATTAAGAAGAGAAAAGGGTCTGTCGCAGGAGGCTCTTGCCGAGGCGCTCGGCGTTTCGAGGCAGTCCGTTTCAAAGTGGGAGTCGGGTGCTGTGCTGCCCGATACTGATAAGATAATAGCGATGAGCGAGCTTTTCGGCATTTCGACCGATTTCCTGCTCAAGGGCGATTTCGCCCCGGTGACCGCTCCCGCAGACGGAGCCGCCGCCCCGCCGCAGGAGAGCAAAAAGAAACCGAAGAAGGCAGCCCGCATTATCGCCCTCGTGCTCGCGATATGCATCGTTATAGCGGCTGCTGCGGTGCCTGTGTATTACGGCGGGTTCCGTGAGACATGGTGGGCGCTGAACGGCGGCAAGGTGGAGTACCCCTATGTTTTTGTCCACGGTCTCGGCGGCTGGGGCGAGGGCGAGGGGATAAACAAGACCGTCCAGTATTGGGGCGGCGGCACCTTTGACCTGAAGCAGTACCTGACCGCTCAAGGCTATGAGGTCTATATGCCGAGCGTCGGCCCGATATCGAGCGCGTGGGACAGAGCCTGCGAGCTGTATGCCATGCTGACAGGCTCAACGGTCGATTACGGCGCGGCGCATTCGGCGGAGCATAACCACGCCCGCTACGGCAGGTCATACAGCGCAATGTTTGAGGGTTGGGGCGACAAGAAAAACGGCGGTCAGCGCATTAAGATAAATCTTGTCGGTCACAGCTTCGGCGGAGCAACGGTTCGGCTTTTGACTTCGCTGCTCGCCTACGGCGACGAGGCTGAGCGGGCGGCGAGCGGCAGCGAGACTTCGCCGCTTTTCACCGGCGGAAAGGGCGACTGGGTCAACAGCGTCATAACCCTCTGCGCCCCGCATAACGGCTCCTCGCTCACCGAGGTGCTCGATTCGGTCGGCGGCATTGTGGGCATAACGGATACCACCGAGATGCTTGCCCGCCTTTGCTTCGGGGCTGCGGACATCAGCTCGCCCGTTGACGGAATCTATGACTTCAAGCTCGACCAATTCGGCATCAACTCCGCTGCGGGCAGCGAAAAGGAGGCCGAGAGCGCCATCAAGGCTGTCACGGAGTCAGGCAGAGATCACGCCGCCTACGACCTCTCGCCCGACGGCGCAGCCGAGCTGAATAAACGCATCCGCACCGTTGACGATATCTATTATTTCTCGTATTCCTACTGCACGACCGTTGACAGCTCGCTGATAAATATCCAGGTGCCCGTTTCCGGCACACTGCCGATACTCTACCCGTTTGCGCTTGCGATGGGCGCATACAAGGGTACGACCGCAGGCGGCATAGTCATCGACGAATCGTGGCGGCCGAATGACGGCTTGGTGAGCGTGGTGTCGGCAAAATACCCGACCGGCGATCCTTATGCCGAATACACCGAATTCCCGCGGCAGCCAAAGGATATCAAGCGGGGAGTGTGGCAGGTCGCGCCCACAAGGAGCGGCGACCACGGCACGGTGATAGGGCTCAACGCCGACGCGGCGCAGACTCAGGCGTTTTATATCGACCTTATCGAAATGATCGACAGCCTTAAAAGATAAATACATATTATATAATGAAACATCCCCTGCCGCCATTGCTGACGGCAGGGGATGCGTTATTTATTGATTACTCAGCAGGGGATCAGTCAGCCTTGGGGGCATAGAGATCCTTGAGGCGGAGCAGGTGCTCATATCTCTCAACCGAGGTCTTCTCCGCGAGGGTGAAGAGCTTCTCGGCTCTCTCGGGGAAGGAGCGGGTGAGTGATGAGTAACGTGCTTCGTTCATGATGAAGTCTCTGTAGCTCGCGGTGGCGGGCTTGCTGTCGATGGTGAAGGGATTCTCGCCCTTTGCCTTGAGCGCGGGGTTGAAGCGGAACATATTCCAGTAGCCGCTGTCAACAGCCTTCTTCATCTCGTTCTGGCAGTTGGTCATGCCGCCCTTGATGGAGTGCATCTCGCAGGGTGCGTAAGCGATGACGATCGACGGGCCGTGATAAGCCTCAGCCTCGGTCAAAGCCTTGATGGTCTGGTTCATGTTGGCGCCCATAGCGATCTGAGCAACATAGACATAGCCGTAGCTCATTGCTATCTCTGCAAGGCTCTTCTTGGCAACGGACTTTCCGGCTGCCGCAAACTGAGCGACCTGGCCGATGTTGGAAGCCTTGGATGCCTGTCCGCCGGTGTTGGAGTAAACCTCGGTGTCGAAGACCATGATGTTGACATCTTCACCGGAAGCGAGGACGTGGTCAACGCCGCCGAAGCCGATATCATAAGCCCAGCCGTCGCCGCCGAAGATCCATACGGACTTCTTGGCAAGGTATTCTTTATTCTCAAGGATGGACTTGCAGGTGTCGCAGTCAACGCCTTCAAGAGCAGCGACGAGAGCCTTGGTGGCTGCGCCGTTTGCCTCGCCGTCGTTGACGGTGTCAAGGTATGCCTTAGCGGCAGCCTTGAGCTCCTCGGGGGCGCACTCTGCCTCGGAGACGGTCTTGACCTTGGCTATCAGGCTGTTGCGGATAGCGTTCTGGCCGAGATACATGCCGAAGCCGTGCTCTGCGTTATCCTCGAAGAGGGAGTTTGCCCATGCGGGGCCGTGGCCGTTCTTGTCGGTGGTGTAGGGTGAAGTTGCTGCGGGGCCGCCCCAAATGGAGGAGCATCCGGTAGCGTTGGAGATATACATTCTGTCGCCGAAGAGCTGGGTGATAAGGCGAGCATATGAAGTCTCGGCGCAGCCGGCGCAGGAGCCGGAGAACTCAAGCAGCGGAGTCTTGAACTGGCTGCCGATAACGGTGTTGTCCGCGAGGTCTTCCTTGACGGAGACGTTCTCGACCATGTAGTCGAATACAGGCTGCATAGCATCCTGGCTCTCTCTGGGAACCATCTTGAGGGAGTTGGTCTTACAAACGCCGATACAAACGCCGCATCCCATACAATCGAGGGGAGAAACAGCGAGTGTGTACTTGTAAACACCCTTGCCCTTGCCCTTCTTGTCAACGATGATAGCGTTGGCGGGGGCGTTGGCAGCCTCTTCCTCGGTCAGAGCATAAGGTCTGATGGTGGCGTGCGGGCAGACATAGGAGCACTGGTTACACTGAGCGCAGGTTGCGCCGTCCCACTCGGGAACCATGACTGCAACGCCTCTCTTCTCGAAGGCTGATGCGCCCTGCTCGAAGGTGCCGTCTGCATGGTCAACGAATGCGGATACGGGCAGCGAATCGCCGTTCATGAGGCCGACCGGCTTCATGATGCTGTCAACCATCTTAACGAGCTTTGCGGGGCCGTTCTCGGTGACGGATACGGGGGCGTCAACTGCGTCTGCCCAGTCGGCGGGAACGTCGATCTTGACATATGCGGTAGCGCCGGCGTCGATAGCCTTCTCGTTCATCTCGACTATCTCTTTGCCCTTCTTCATGAACTTCTGGGCCTTCTCCTTCATGTAGCCGATAGCCTCAGCCTCGGGCAGAACCTTGGAGAGTGAGAAGAATGCGGACTGAAGGACGGTATTGGTACGCTTGCCGAGGCCGATCTTGGCGGCAAGGTCGATAGCGTTAACGGTGTAGAGCTGGATGTTGTTCTTTGCGATGTAGCGCTTTGCCTCTGCGGGCATCTTTGCGCTCAGCTCGTCGGCATCCCACTGGCAGTTGATGAGGAATACGCCGCCGGGCTTAACATCGTTGACCATCTTGTAGCCTTTCTCAACATAGGAGGGGTTGTGGCAGGCAACGAAGTCGGCCTTATTGATATAGTAGGGGCTCTTTATCGGGCTGTCGCCGAAACGAAGATGGGAGATGGTGATACCGCCGGTCTTCTTGGAGTCATACTGGAAGTAAGCCTGAACATATTTGTCGGTGTGGTCGCCGATGATCTTGATGGAGTCCTTATTTGCGCCGACGGTGCCGTCGCCGCCGAGGCCCCAGAACTTGCACTCGATGGTGCCTTCGGCTGCGGTGTTGGGAGCTTCCTTCTCTTCGAGTGAGAGATAGGTAACATCGTCGTTGATGCCGAGGGTGAAGTGAGCCTTGGGAGCGTCCTTGGCAAGCTCGTCATAAACTGCGAATACGCTTGCGGGCGGAGTATCCTTTGAACCGAGACCGTAACGGCCGCCGATGACCTTGATATCGCTTCTGCCGGTAGCTGCGAGAGCTGCGACAACGTCAAGGAACAGGGGCTCGCCGAGTGAGCCGGGCTCTTTGGTCCTGTCAAGAACAGCGAGCTTCTTGCAGGTCGCGGGGATAGCTTCAACGAGCTTCTCAGCGGAGAACGGTCTGTAAAGGCGAACCTTGACAAGGCCGACCTTCTCGCCCTTAGCGGTGAGGTAGTCGATAACTTCCTCTGCAACATCGCAGATGGAGCCCATTGCTACGATGACATTCTCAGCGTCGGGAGCGCCGTAGTAGTTGAAGAGCTTGTAGTCGGTGCCGAGCTTGGCGTTGACCTTGTTCATGTATTCCTCAACGACTGCGGGCAGAGCGTCATAGTAGGAGTTGCAAGCCTCACGATGCTGGAAGAAGATATCGCCGTTCTCGTGAGAGCCGCGCATTACGGGGCGCTCGGGGTTGAGAGCTCTCTTGCGGAAAGCCTCAACAGCGTCCATATCGCACATTTCCTTGAGATCCTCATAGTCCCAGATCTGGATCTTCTGGATCTCGTGAGAGGTGCGGAAGCCGTCGAAGAAGTTGATGAAGGGAACTCTGCCCTTGATCGCTGCAAGGTGAGCAACAGCGCCGAGATCCATAACTTCCTGCGGGTTGGTCTCTGCAAGCATTGCAAAGCCGGTCTGACGGCAGGCGTAAACATCGGAATGATCGCCGAAAATGTTAAGTGCGTGGGAAGCAACGCAGCGAGCCGATACGTGGAAAACGCTGGGGAGAAGCTCACCGGCGATCTTATACATATTGGGTATCATGAGCAGAAGGCCCTGGGATGCAGTGTAAGTAGTGGTGAGAGCACCGGCTGCGAGCGAACCGTGAACGGTGCCGGCTGCGCCTGCCTCCGACTGCATCTCGGCAACCTTAACGGTGGTGCCGAAGATATTCTTGAGACCCTGCGCCGACCACTGGTCAACGTAGTCTGCCATGGGGCTGGACGGAGTTATCGGGTAGATACCAGCAACTTCCGTGAACGCATAGGACACATATGCCGCAGCGTTGTTACCGTCCATGGTCTTCATTTTTCTTGCCATAGTCTTTTTCCTCCTAAAATAGTGTGCTGAGTAAAAAAGTGATAAAATACACCACTGCATATATTAACACTTTTCTTTTTATTTGTAAACCTATAATTAATCCAAAATGAAGAAGAATTTTGCATTTTATTTGTAAAATTAATCAGAAAATATCATATTTGACCGTTCCGGAGCACGAAAAACGCAGAATCCCGTCGTAAATTGCCGTATAAGCTACTGAGACTCAATAAGATGTTTTGAGACGTGAGTTTTGGTAATTTCAAGCGAGCGCAAATGCTGTTGTCTTTCCTTTATCTATGAATAACGGAATTACACACAAAAAGCACTTTTTGCCCAAAATTTATTCACGCTGTATCCGTAAAATCCGAAATCCACGCACTTTAAAGGCTCCCTTGTGTAACGGAAGGCAAAAGAAGCCGCAATCTTTCAGCGACATTGTAGGGAACGGCGTCCTCTGTCAAGGGTAACATGGCATACAAAAGTGCAAGCAAACGTAAATTGAACACTGTTAGGGGCGAACTGTTTTCGCCCGCCTAAATCTGCACGATGCCGCAGCATTAAACTGTTGCCCGACTCTTAGGCTCCCTCTCGAGGGAGCTGTCCGTAGGACTGAGGGAGTTTTTGCTTGAAAGCAAGTATGCCACCTGCGGCGCAAGTTCGTAGGATCAAACCGAGAAAGATTGAGGGAGAGACAGACCGAAATGCAATCAAAATATTTATCTTCACGATTCTTCTACCCTTGCTTAATAAATATCGCACTCCCGCTGACCGCCGACAGCGTTCAAAATCATAAATAATGCCGATCGTTTGCCCGGCACTTGTGCAGCCGCCGCCGAAATTTCAAAATTTTTTGAAATAGGTATTGATTTTTGCCGCGGAATGTGTTACTATACTTTGGCAATCAGGAATGATTGCATATGCGCTGCTAGCTCAGCTGGATAGAGTGTTTGGCTACGAACCAAAAGGTCAGGGGTTCGAGTCCCTTGCAGCGCGCCACGGAAAAAGGAATCGCAAAAGCGATTCCTTTTTTGTTTGTAAACCAATTGGGACTCGAACCCTGAGAGGGTGAGCGACGTTAAGAAAACAGTCCGGCGGACTTTATTGTAACCGCTGATTAGTCGCCGTCACGCTTCTAGGCGGCTGCTTTCCCGCCGTTTAACGCCCGAAATGCTCGTTAATACATAAGCCAGTATTAACTGCGCTTTCGGCGAAAAATCATCTCGCCGATAAGCATAACTTCGAATTAATCATCAGTTACTTTAGGCGCGAAGTGTGAGGAGGGTACTGCCGCGGAGCGGCGGTCGACGAGCACGCAAGGCGGCGCAGCCGACTGAGTCCCTTGCAGCGCGCCAACCGCAATTCCTTGTAAATCAAGGAGTTGCGGTCTTTTTTATGCTTTGTTTTCCCGCCTAAAAAATTGTTTTTCTAACAGATTTCTAACAATACGGCGGATTCGGCCGTTAAAAATGTATGACGGGCTTAAAATTTCACTTGCATTTTTTGACCGTCGGGAGTATAATTTCCATGTAAGAAACAAAGCAGATACAGGGGTGAAGAAATGAGTAAGGCACATTGGATCGAGCACTCGCATTTATTCAGGGCGGACGAATACGAATGCTCCGTTTGCGGGGCGGTATATGACAAGCCGTATGCCGTTTGCCCGCATTGCAACTCTCAGATGGGCGGTTCAAAATATGACCCTGATTGGGTCGACGAAATGGCCGGATATGATGAAATATTCGGCGACGATTGAATGCGAACAACATGATTCTGAAAGCCGCAGTTCCTTGTGTATCAAGGGACTGCGGCTTTGCTGATTTTATATGCTTTTTGCTTTAAGTGCGGTTTTAGCCGTGACGAAAATGGCAAACTGAATCTTGGCGAAATTTGGCAAAACCGTCTCTCCCTCAGCCGCTATGCGACAGTTTCTTTAAGGTGTTGGCAACAGTTTAATGCCGCGATAATGTGCGTACCGCCTGCGGCACACCTCATCCGTCTCGCAGGCTCGACACATTCTCCTCAAGGAGAAGTCGAAGGTGGCTGCGGGCTTTGTGCTTTTTAAGAAATACTCCCTCAGTCCTACGGACAGCTCCCTCAGGAGGGAGCCTAAGAGGCGGGCAACAGTTTGTTGTTGAACTATTCAGCAACTTCCCGCAGGCAAATCCATAAGAAAAAATTTTCTCTGCGGCGGAGAAAATTTTCCCTGCGAATTAATAATTTGTTCTTTTATTTTGCCGTAGAATATGATAAAATGACAATGTAACGGGCGAGGAGGCCCTGTCGGCTGCAAAAGCCGTAAAAAAACAGCAAAGGAGAGACTGATATGGGACTCATAAAAGCAGGAATCGGAGCATTGGGCGGCACTTTGGCTGACCAG
>ERZ779851.1357-NODE-1357-length-21778-cov-9.321825_pt1 | contig 21778 bp, 20 predicted proteins | sample MGYA00511094_ERZ779851 | MGnify/ENA primary metagenome ERZ779851 (study PRJEB29588, sample SAMEA2155512) | human gut metagenome | biome: human gut; feature: human-associated habitat; material: faeces | place: Denmark | collected 2008/2010 ...
CTTTTTCACGAGTAGCTTCTACCATTGATAAAAGTCTTCCTTTAATAGTAGCATATACATCATCAAATGTTGGATAGTCTTCACTTGTAAATTTACTAAAATCTGTTTCATAGTCTATTTTGTATCTCTTATAAGTATCTTGGACTACTTCACTAAATAAGGTAAGTACGTCTTCTTCTATATCAGGACTATAGTACTTCATGAATGCTTTAAGTGACTGAAGTGTTCTAGTTAAAACAGCGTTACCTCCACCTTCTTCAGCGTCAGAGTCAACTATTACTTCAAGTGGATTTATCATTCCGTATTCTCCACCTAAACCTAGATTAATGAAGTCTCCTCCATAAAGTCTAGTCATGTCTTCTAGTTCTCCTTCTGGGTCTATTGCAACTATTTTATGTCCATTTCTTATGTTACTTCTTAAAAGTATCTTAGCAGCAGTTGATTTACCACTACCTGATGTACCTAAAATAATCATATTAGCATTATTTCTATTAAATTCTTTCTTAATTTGATATAAGAATTGATTAAATAATATAATACCACCAGAAAAGTCTACACCAAGTAAGCAGGATAATCCAGGGTCCTTGATACTATCAAATACAAATGGATACATTGCACTCATTGTAATGCTTGGAATAGGTGTTCCTATTCTTTCTTCTATATCTGAATTTGGGAATATTGGTAAGCAACTTTTTAATATTTTTTCTTGTTCATACCTTAATACTATTCCTTTCATTCCCATTGCATCTAGATAATTCTTTACTTGAATTTTCTTATTTTCTAACTCTTCTTGACTATCTGCCATTACCATAACATGCATTTGGAAGTCAAATATTCTAGCCTGTGTACTTGTAAGCATTGTAATAAAGTTTTCAATACTTTCATAGTCTTGTCTAATTCTTTCTTGTATTGTTCTATCATGTTCATTTTGATATTTCATTTTCATATCAGCAATTTCTTTATTAAGCATTTTACTTAATACTGAAAAATCTATTGGTATGTGTTTTATTATTATTTTTATTCCAGAATATTGAGTTAGATTTGCAAGATATCCTTCATTTATCATTTTAGGATAACTTATTACAGTTAAGAAACAACAATATTTACCACTTATAACCATATCCCCTGGTCTAAATTCTAGCCCTTTAGGCGCTAATTGACTTTTTAAGTTCATGAACCCATCACCGTCCCAAATTCCGTTTTACTTCCTGCATTTAAAAATCCATCTAGTAAGACTCTCAAATCATCATTAGTAGTTTGAGTAGCCATTAGACCACATGTTGCTAATCCACTTATTAAGTTTTGTATTCTTTTTTGCATTATCTCAGGTCTTCTTTCTCTAAACAAGATATAATACTCAGTATCAGCAACACCTACTTCTTTACTCATAAATAAGTTAGCCTTATTTATGTCTTGCATAACTAATTTTTTAAGTACTGGAGTTTGTACATTATTATATAGTAATTGTAATTGACTTAAGTAAACGTTAATGTCTACTGGTCTATCAGCAACTATAATAGAAAATTCATAATCTAAAGTGTTATATAAGTTTCTTAAGTTATATATAACATTCTTTTGAGTATCATAGTCCATTATAAATATATTTTTTGGTTGTACTTTAACACCAGTTACTTGCATTCCATCATCTAGTTGAATCGCACCATTTAGTATAGATCTAATAGGTAACCAACTTTCAGTATTCTTACTTTTCACTGTACTCACTTCTCACACACCATCCTTTCCAATAATAAACTCTTCTATTAGATAAATATAAGTACATTTCTTTTAGAAAGCACATTACATTATGGTAATATGCTATAGGTATTACTAAGAATGAGCAAATACATACAGGTAATAATTTAATTATTAATGCTATTGAAGAGGTTGACTGAATTGCTATAAAGAACAACAGTGATGATCCAAGACCTGCTAAGAAAACAACTAAGTCTATACCTCTAAATACGTTAAATATAAGTTTACCATTCTTAGCATTAGCTGGTATTATATACATATTATTATTCATATTCTTTCTTCCTTTCTAATTCTATTTATTACTTTAATTATTGTTAGTTTTTCTTGGTGGGTGTTTATACTTTTCATCTCTTTGACTTCTTCTCCTATGAGGGTCACTTTCAATAAATTCTTTCTTTCGTTCTTCAATTGCTTTCTTTTCTTTTTCATATTTCGCAATTTCTCTTTGATATTCTCTATTATCGCTTTCTGCTTTAGATTTTGAATTATTATAAGAGTCATAACTAGTAATCTTTCTATCAGTGTATCCATTTTTATCAACAAATTCATTGTAATCACTGATTAAGTCTTTTAAGTTTTGATCGAAATTAGATGTTGGAACACTATCCACTGCAGAGAATGTATCCATTTTTCCTTTAATGTAACTATCTCTTTCTAAGTTATAAGTTTCTGCAAGTTCTTTCTTTCTATTTTCAACTCTATCTATGTCTATTTGACGATATTCTGGGTTGTCATTATAGAATAAGTTATCATTATTTATTCTAACTGCTTCTTGTAATTTACTTAGTTCTGCATCTCTTGACATGAATTCATTAAGTGAACCATGTTCACTAACAAATCCATTTCCTAGAGTATTTTCTATATTATTTCTAAGTTCATTAGCACGATTAGAGTTTTCTAGTTTCTTTTCTGTAGCTGCAATTAACTTATCTTTTTCTTTGATATCACCTTCAAATTTTGCAATAGTTGCCTCATCTCTGCCTTTTCCACCAAAGAAGTTTTCAACGCCACCTAACATAAATGCACCTAGGCCACCAGCACCTGCAACGCGAGCTCCTGTTGCAAGAGCACCTTTTGTATTTCCTACAACAGTTCCAGCAAGTCCTACAGCATTTTTTGCTGCTGCACCTTTTGTCGCACCATTCCATGCACCTGAGAATCCTCCAGCTACTATTCCACCTAGTCCACCAGAAATTCCACCAGCAACAGCTCCAGTCATTAGTCCTAGAGTTCCTCCAACTGAACCCATAAGGGCTGCCTTAAATCCTTTGCCTGCATCACCTAATCCTAATTTAGTACCAAGAGCTTCTTCAATTAATTTAGGTAGTTCTTTAGCTGCTTGAAAGCATGCTATAATAAGTAATATTTCTACTAGGAATGTTGCATCTAATGAAATGGAACCAGTTGTTGCAGTATCTGTTAACTTCCCTAGTTGTCCAAATATTCCTTCTACTAAATTTAATAATACAAATGCCATATAAATTGTTAAAATTCTAATAAACATCGAAATGTAGATACCTGAATATGTTTTTGCAAAATTAGCAAGTTTTTTATTTTGTTTTGGATCTATTGACAATATAATTGGAATTGGAGATATTACTTGTAATATGAATAATTTAAATAATCGAACTCCAAGTTCTATTGCAAAACTTCCAAAATAGTATATTAGCATAATTCCGACTACTGTTGTTAAAATTGGAATGTAATGAAAGTCTGAAGAATAAGCATAATCTGAAAGTGTTAGTATACTCGCTTCACCAGAGGCAACATGACTAACTGCAGCTTTTGCAGCATCACTAGTAAATGTTGTATCATCTCCTCTTTTGAATAGTATTAGGAATACTCCATTTACAAAACTTTTAGATGTTTGTTCTTCACTATAGTCAGGATATTCAGCTTCAGGACCATATATTATTTGTTGTATGGTACCATTATCAATAACTGAAGTAGAAAAATCATATAAAAAGTCAAATATAAATTTGCTTGATGCTAGTAATAATATAGCTATAACTGTATTTTTTACTATTTTGCTTCCGTTTTTGCTAGCATTATCTGCATCTGATGAATTAATTATGTAATTAATTAGTGATATTCCTAGTCTAAATAAAGCATATACTCCACCTAGAACCATTACTCTGTACATAATAGCTTCTACAACATTAGTTCCATTAATTGAGTTAGAATTTATATTAAAGCGTGCTATTTCAAAGAATGCTTGTAAGCAGTATGCTGCTATACTATAGATTAAACTATCGAATAACAAGAGTATATCAAATACTATTGGTATTGCAAAACCGAGTACATTTAATCCTGTTAAAATAAAGCTCATAATTTATTCTCCTTTCATTTTTATTTGATTCCACATAATATATCTTGTTGACCTATTATATTACCTATCATATCTATAAATGTTGGCAATAAAAGTAATAAAATAACTATTATTAATCTTTTACCACACTTTTTAGCTGTAGGTATTAAATTGTCTTTATTTGCAGTGATTTGCGAAGCAAAATCTAACATACTAAAAAGTATTACTCCTAATATTGATACTATTTTCATTATAAAGAATGCTTTATTTAAATAGTATGCTGGGGTATTTTCAGTACTCGCACTTCCCAAATAGTTAACACAAGCTCCTATTGATGTAGAAGGTTTACCATTATTCCAAGCGTAATTATTGTCTCCGCTAACTGAATAGTTTGTACTTACTTTTATAGATGCTGCGTCTCCTCCACTAACAGGACTTGCTGTTATTAAAAATTTATTATCTTTTGCAGTGACATAGATATCTTTTGTACCGTTTTCAATAGCTGATTTTAAACTCTCCCATTCTTCTTTAGTTATTGCAAACCCTTTTTTATAAGATAAGTTGCCATTACCAGTCCATACATAGTTCCCACTTGCATTTTCATCAACTAGTGATTTATTACCATCTACACTGACATACCAGTTACCATTAACATCTTTATTTATTATGATATTACTTTGTTGTTTTCCTTTTGCTCTACATTGTTCAGCTGATTTTGTATCACCTATACTATTTAGTTCACATAAGTCAAAACCACCTTTAAATGTAGTACTACCAGAATTTATTTCAGTAGTTGATTTGTCTATTAATAGTTTACCATCACTTAAATTTGAACTTAATATTAATACTTTTACTTTATTACCGCTAGTATTTTTTCTTTCAGATTCTCTTGTGTATATTTTAATTAATGAGCAATCCCATTTAACATTACCATCATCATTCGTTCCAAAACTTTGAGCTGCATTAAAGCCATCAGAGTATGCAATGTAATATCTAGTGCCATTCTTTTCAACATAAGGATAATTTGATACATCAAGGTTTCCATCATTACTATATCTATTAATGCTTTTTCCTTTTACTGTCATTTTAAAATTTCCCAAATAATTATCTCCGTAAAAATTTATTGGTAAAGTTATACTTGATTTATCAGAGTTTTCATTAGTTGTATCATACAAGAATGTACAACTAAGTCCATCTTCAGCGTTAACGTAAGAAGTTATACATATAAAACTTAGTATAAACGTTAAAATAATCATAAATCCTTTTTTCATAATCTAGAACACACTCCCACTACTTAGTATTATATCATAAAAAAAGCACTTATAAAAGTGCTAATTTCATTTTTAATTACATACCACTAGGAATATCAGTTCTAACAAATTCGCAATTTCCACTAAATGGATTAAAAGCGCATTCAACACATGTTTCCCAGTCACCAGTAGCTACTAAACTAATTACAACTTTAGTAATAGTTATAACTAAATAAACAATAACTGCTGCAATAACTTTTTTTATTAAAAGATTCTGAGCATCTTTAATTTTTTTCTCATCTTTCTCCATTACTGCTTTAGCCATAGTGATCATACCAGATATGATTAATAATAAAGGTACTACTACTTTAATAGCCCAAATAACGTATCCGAATAAAGTCCATACAACTTTTAAACTTTCACACATTCCTAAAATATACATCATAATTTCTCCCTCTTTCTAAGTTAATTTTAATATAAAACTCTTATAATGTCAAATATTATCTATTATTTTACACTAAAATTTAAACATTCCTAATAATTTTCCCTTGCCATCGTCACTGTTTTTTCCAGTACTTTGCTTTACAAAGCCAAGTTTTGCAAGAAGTGTATTTACTTCCCTATTTACTTCTTTTCTTTCATCTAATGCAGGCATATTATAAAATACTTTACATCTTGTTTCATATTCAAATTCGCTCATTTCTCCATTTGATATAAAGCTTTTAACTAAAACTATTTTATCTTTACTATGTTTTTCAAAGACTCTTTTGTCTTTCATAAGAAGTTTATTTAATTTAATTGTAGATGGCTCTACTAAATATAGAACTTCATTACATATATCAGGATCAGCGAATCCATTTAAGTCAACTAATACAACATTATAATTTCTTTTTTTCATTAGTTCTTTAGCTAAATCTTGATTATTAGTTGAATACATATCTTTATTGTCATTAAAGTAATTAAAGTCTCTTCTATCTACTTCTAGAGCACACACACTATAATTAACTTCTAAATGTTTTTTTAACATATAAACTAGTGTAGTAGCACCAGCACCTTCAGTCAAAGCTTTAACCCCAATAATTCTTGTAATACCACTACCTTCACCCGCTTCATATACAACTGTATTATCAACATTATGAAGATGTGCTACATCTCTATAACTATTAGGATTATCAAGTAAATACTTTATTCCATCTACATTCCTAGTAAAATTATATATACCCATACTAATTAATTTAGAAAGATAATTTTTAGTATTACTTTCTTCACTATTATCTAAAAGTAAAATAACTTTATTCATATCAAAATTAATACTTAATTTTTGTAAATTGTCCAAGTTTTGATAGTTTTTAATAGCTGTTATATCAAGAATCATTCTGTCAAAATAGAAATTAGTAAATTGATCAACTATCTCACTTACTTCAAACTCACCTTCAATAGACTTGATTACTTCTATATCAAGATTCATAAGCATTTCTTTATATTTATTAGCAATTATAACGTTCATAAGTCCTCCTATTCATTAATATGATATATTACTTTTGTTTCACCTTTTACAGGTACTGTAATATTGACCCATATAACAGGCAATTCTATTTTTACAAAAGTTGTTACTTTATAGTATTTACCTTCTCTAGTAGAAATACCTTTAACACAATAACCACCAGCATATAATGTAGTGTCATCTGTATCATCTGGGCATCTACCACTTACTGTTTCTTTATCAATAACGAAGCCTGCTTGTTTCAAGTAGTAATATATCTTATCTTCAGTAGTTTTTCCTTTATTAAGTTCTTCATCAGTTTTATTACGAACATCTCCTACACTTTTGGACATTCCTTCGTTTTGTTCGATTATATTAATTATTTTATTTTTAGCCTTAAATGCTTTAGTATAGTTTATAGATACAGCTAGGTATGCAGAAAAAAGCACTATGAATAGCGCCACGAATCCAAGTAACCATGAACCACCAAATGCTTCTCTCATACATTAACCTTCTTTCTTATTTTGCAGGATTTGTACCTTTTCCAGGTGGGCAACATTGCCAAGTAGTACCACCAGCATTATCACTTTTTGCTGAAGTACATCCATCAGATGTAGCACCATTTTCAGCTTTTTCTGCTTTCCAGTTATAACCCATAGTGTTACATGTATTTTGTACAATACTTTGTTGTATCATTGGCCAAACAAATGCATAGAATAATCCAGCAATAGCAGCAATAGCAACTACAGTGATAACTGTCATATTTAATTCTCCAGTTGCTTCTTTCATATTTCATCCTCCTCTATCATATTTTACATTTATTATTATACTTGATTTTTTTTGTTTAATCAATAATTTTAATAACACTTTTATCAAAAAATGACAAATTTACACTACAAATACCAATGTATAATAAATAATAAACAAGAATAACATTATAACCCCTTCAGTTTTAGATACAGTTTTTTTAGTACAAGAAAATATATAAATTATAAGTGCTGATAAAATTAACATTATTAAATCTATAACATTAAAGTTAATTGGTGTAATAGACCCATATATACTAACAGGAACACCTAAAACAATACAAATATTAAAAATATTACTTCCTATAATATTACCAACAAGTAAATCTTGTTCACCTTTCTTTGAAGAAACTATAGTAGTAACTAATTCAGGTAAAGAAGTACCAAATGCAATAATACTAAGAGAAATAACTCTTTCACTAAGTCCTAATAACTTAGCTATAGATGAAGCACTATTAACAACCATATTACTTCCCGCAATAATAGCCATTAACCCAACTATTACTAAAAATATAGATTGACCAATTTTAAACTTTGGTTTCTCTACTTTGTCTCTTTTTTGTAAAGCAAGTGTAATGAGATAGTAAATAAAAATTGAAAAAAATAATAATAAAACAATACCATCAGATCTAGTTATCTAATTACTTAATTGATTAGCTAACTTTACATCTAAAAACACAACAACTAAAAGTGTTGATATCAAAAGAGTTAAAGGTAACTCTTTCTTAACAGTTTCATCTTTTACTTTTATAGGTTTAATAACTGCTGCAATACCTAAAATTAAGAGTATATTTAAAATATTACTACCAATTACATTACCAAGAACCATATCAGTATTTCCATTAGCAAGTGCACTCATAGATACAGCAAACTCTGGTGCACTAGTACCAAAAGCCACTATTGTAAGTCCAATAAGCATTTTTGGAACTTTAAAATTTTGAGCAGTAGAAGATGCACCATCAACAAATATATCTGCACCTTTAATTAAGAATATAAACTCAACAACTAATAAAATAATATCTAAAATCATAATCACTTCTCTCCTATTAAAGTTTAATTTTACTTCTTTTACATCAAAATTAAATCTTTATATAAAAAAAGCACAAAATGTGCTTTTACATTGCTTGAAATGTTCTAATTATTGAAAGAAGTAATACTATCATGACTCCAACACCAGTAGTTGACAACATAACCATAGTCTTCTTTTCCATTTTTTCAAGTCTTTCTTTATATTTAGTTTCTCTACTTTTAGCTTGTAAGTTAGAAATTGTTCTAGAGAAAACAATTAGTTGTTCTTGTTTTCTTTCTTGATCACCAAGTCCTAATCTATAAAGTAATCTCATCATTCTCATAGAATCTCTTACAGGATATTTAATAGCAAAAGCCATATAAGGATCTATACTTGAGTCACCTGCATTAATACTACCTGTAAGTTCTCTTAAACCTTCTTTAAATATACTAGGTGCGCTATCGATACTTTTACTAAGTGCTACTGGAACTGTGTAGTGTTGAATTAATATTTCCAAACTCTTTAAATAGTAAGGAAGTAATAAATCTATTTCATGTAAGTGTTTTTTATAGTAGTTTTTTAAATTTGTATATCCACTTTTAAATATAAAGTATCCTATTGCAAAACATATGATTAAATTTAAGAAAGATAATGTTTTAGTCATCATTAACATTATAAAGAATACAAATACTAATGTAAATAATCCATCTTTAACTCTTTTATTAAATAGAACATCTGCATCTACTTGATCTCCATATTTAGCCATTACAAGAAAATTAAAATCATCTTCTCTTAGTAACTGAAATATTCTACTATTATCTTTTACAAATTTATTACCATCAATTTTACCGTTGGCAACTAACATGATAACCATAAGTATACCAACTACCATTATCTCCCACATCATTCGGCACCCACATCCTCGTTATAATATTTTTCTCCTGTAACTAAGAAATAAGTGTTTATAATTATTATTGCATGTAACATAAGTTTTACATACCATAAACTTACTAATCCCATATAAGTTTCATTACCAAGTAATATTTGAATTAGAGCTACTAAGAAATATAAAGCTACACCAAATGTAATAAAATGTTTATGAAAGTTTGCACGATCTATTCTATCTCTATATACATTTTCTACTAAACTATCTATATCCATCATCATACCTTCAAGTGCTTCACCTGAATTTTTAGCACCTTCATTAGTAATTTGTAAGAATAGTTGATGCATATTTCTAACAATATAATAGTCATATTTACTATTCATGTATTCAATAGCACTATCTATAGTAGAACTAGAGTATGCTATTCTAATCATTTCATTAACATCACTAAGCATTGGTTCTTCTAAAACTCCACTATCTCTTACTCCTTCAAGTGACTTAACAAAAGATTGTGTAGTATTAAATTCCATAATTACGTTAGTAGCATATACTTGAACTTGTTCAAATAAGAACTCACTATACACTCTGTTACATCTAAGATATGCTAAATAAGGAATAAACATAATAGCTACTATAGCATAGAATATAGAAATTATTATACTATAAAAGTATAAATATGAAACTATTGCAGCACCTCCAGCAAATATACAAACTTGTAAAACATATTGTCTTGGAGTATATTCTTGACCTAGTTCTTTAGTCTTTTCTCTTACCATCTTAAATGAATAAGGTGCATATTTATTATATACATCTAATACACTTCTAGAAACAAATTTATAAATATTCTCACCTTCACTTATTCTATATAAGGCTAGAAACATAAAGATGATAAACACTATAATTATCTCTATATACATAAGTCACCTCCATTTTAAATAACTTCTATTGTATCATTTTTAACTTCTTTTAAAGTACTACTTTCTTTTACAAAAGTTTCTTTTGGTAAATAAATACCTTGAGCATCTAAGTAATCTAAAAGTTTACTTGTAGGATTATGATAAACTTCTACTCCATCCATTCCTTTAGAATAAAGAATATTACATTTTGCTTCGTTATCATCATCTACATAAAATTCACAAACTTCAACTATTTCTCTTTGGAATCTTCCATACTTTTTACTCATATAACCCTTTACATGAACACCTAAATGTATATATCTATGTATTGTTTTTAAGAATTGTTCTACATCTAAGTTAGTTTCAAGTAAGCTATATAAACGCATTGGAATACCACTAGCTTTATCTGAGTGAATTGTACTTAGTATGTTATGTCCACTTGATATTGAGTTTCTGACTGCAGTAACTGCTTCAGCACTACGGACCTCAGATAAAAGTATCCACCTAGGGTTCTGTCTCATACAAGTAACTAGTACATCACTATAACTTGCTATATTATTTGTCTTCATTGCAACTATATCTCTATGAGGAAATATTCTGTCTAAATGAAGTTCCAAAGTATCTTCAATTGTTATAATTTTTTCATTTTCCTTTGTATGACTTGCTAAATATTTAACAAGTTCTGTTTTACCACTACCAGTTTCACCACTAACTATTATGTTACAGTGTCCTTCAACACACTTAAATAAAAAGTCATGCATTGGTAAACTAATGTAGTTCTCATTAAGTAATTTTTCTTTATTAAGTCTAATCTTAGCTGGTGTTTTACGTATAACACACGCTATTCCATTTGTAGCAATTGAATCATGTACAAAGTTTAAACGTAGTTCTGCACTTTCAGCATCCAAAAACGGACTAGCCATGTTAAAAGTTTTTCCCATTACGTTAGAGCACTGGAAGGCAAGTTTTTCCATAAGTGCATTATCAACACCAGGCTTTTCAACTCTTATAACACCTTGTGTTAGAGTTTTTAAGTGTATTTGCCCTCCATTAGAATATGATATATCTGTTATATCATCATTATCCAAATACTCTTTTAATGGTCCAAAATCAATTTGATCAAATATTGTATTGTTCATATTAGTCACCTATTATTCTAATGTTCCAACACCTTTGTTATCGATTTGTTCAGGTAATATTACAGTTTGACTTAGTATAAAGTCTCGAATGTATTCACTACTTACAATAGTTGCACTAGGGTTTTCACTATATGATTTATTTCTTGGAACTGGAATTAATTCACCACTTAAATAACTTGCTTTTCTAAGAAGTAAATGCATACTTTCAGGTACAGCAAATATTAATGAACTTGGTGCTTTTAATTGACCACTATTTTCAAATACATGGTTACCACTAGCATCTTTTACTGCTAATACTTCAATACTTTCAATTAATTTTCCAAGTAATAGTTTACCAGTTTCATCATATGTTGAATAATATAAGTCAATATAGTTTCCTGGGAAAATTGAGTTACCGTATGTAGTTTCAGTATTAACACTTAAACTAACTACAGTGTATCCATCAGGTATATCAGCCCATGCAGAGTCTGGCATTTCAGCCCATGTCACTAAAGTTGACTTGTAAAATAAGCTTCCACTAGGAATAACAGTATTATAATTAGCATATTTTCCAATTATGTCACTTGCATTCATTACATTATTATTAGTAAGCATATTTTTAGGTATTTTAACGTAACCTATCATATCTTCAGTTATTTGTGTACGTGGTTGTATTTCAACCTTAGCATAAGGTACACTTATTGGATTAGTTTCTTGTTTAATTCTATAATTATAACCAAACCACAAAACTAAAACTGCTCCTATCACACAAAATATAGTAACTGTATTCTTATTACTAAAAAATCTTTTAAATGAAATCAATATCTTATTCATAACTCCTCCTATTCTAATAAATATTATAAAACAAAACACTTATAAAATCAATTATAAGTGTTATATTTTTTTAATATTTTGTTTCAAGTATTCCACTAAGTGCATTTATTATATCAAAGTTTACACTTGAATCAGTTGTAACCGAATAATTTTTAGTCTTAGTTTTAACTATTACTGTTGCTTTTGGAGGATATTCATATATCTCATAAAATTCTAAAGTATAATCTTTACTATCATTTACACTTTCAGCAAATCTTCTTGTAAAATTTTCTACAAATTTGCTTTCTATTATACGAATGTCTTCTGTTTCCATATAAAGCCCATAATCAATACTATCTATCATTGCTGCTTCCATAACTTCTCTAGTTAAATAATAATCTTCTTCGTTTGTACTGCTTAAATCTTGTATTAAAATCATTATAGTTATTACAAGTAATCCAAGTATAATTATTAAATATGTCCAATAAGTTTCTTTCATTTACTTCACCTACCTTTGATAGAAATATATAGATCCATTAGGCATATTTCTCATATTGTTTGTTTTTACTATGTTATTAAATTTAGTTAAGAATGTACTATAACATCTATAACTATCTTCACAATCTAAACTATAATCTAAGTAATCGTTAACATCTTTATTGTATTCTCTAATTTCTTTTATGTCTTTTGCATTTAATTCAATTACATATTGTGGTTCTTTTTCAAGTATATTTTCTATTGATTGGATAGAATTAATTACATCTATTGCATTTACCCAGTTTCTACCAATAGTTCTTGTTCTTGTGTTTACCACACCAGGTTTTGTTGGACTATATTGTGAGTTAGGAAATAAATCAGTTGTATCTACACTTCTAAAGTACATTCCAAATCCTTTTGTTCTTGGATCGTCATCATCAATTGGATCACAGTCTTCTTTACTGTCATCACATGTGTAGCAGTCGTGGAAATTATCATCACAGTCATACTTATTTAAGTCATTTATTACTTGATACGCACATGTTAGACTGCCATCTCTAAATTTAGCTAATTTTCTTCTATCTGTAGAACCTATGTTTTTATAATCTATTTCTAAAGGATATTTACCAGTTAATGTGTTAGGAGATGTCGGATATAATTTATCTCCCATACATACCCAGTACCCTTCTCCATTTGAAGAATTTGCAACAGTTCCAGTAAACAGTTGAGTACATATTTCATTTCCTTGGTAGTGTGCTGTAGTTTTGCTTACTCTTACACTTGCAATACCATTTGTTGGAATTCTTTGTGGTTTATTTATACATTTTGCACTTGTTTCTTCACCAGAACATTCATAATATACTAAGTCTTTATCAGTGCTCGAACCTAGCTCTTCTAAAGAACCACCACAGTCTCCACAGTAATCTTTCCATTCATTTGAATCATATATCCATGGGTTACCATAACCTGCATATTCTAGCATTGTTTCTGATTCTAACATAGTTGTTGGATGTGGAATTAAATTGTTATATTGTACTCCGTTATATACTTCATTATAGTAATTTATATCAATTTCATTACCAACATCATATTTTATAATTTCGTTATAAGTTTCAGTATTTTGTTGTATATTACAGTTTTTAATATATTTAATTAATTTTTTTCTTTTATTAATCAAGTTATCGTATTGACTTTTTAGTCTTGCTGCAATTACTTTGGAACTTTCTACTGTTGTAACATAACAAGTGAAGCCACCACATCCACAGCTATAAGTTCGCGAATCTTTTACATCATATGAAGTGGAATTTTGTACAGTATTAACTATTGCACCAATATATTCTTTCTCATTTAGTATTCTTGAATTTGTAAATCCATAATTATTGCTTACTCCATTAACTGTATGATAATGATTTAATAAACCTGATGGACCAGCATCGTGTTTTACAGTATATGTAGGCGCTCTTTTAGTACATACTCCATTTACCACAGGACCTATACAATTTCCACCACATGTATCAAAACATTCTGGACAACTATATGGTGTAGGTTCATTTATTTCATGATTTGCATTTGTTTTCCATTGTGAATATTGATTCCAAATTTCTAATATTTGGTCGTTTGTTGATTTGTAATCACCCAACCATCTTTCATAGTCAATAACTGAAGCACATTGTCTTTTAGATTCAACAACTACACTGAAATCACTACCATCAATTCCTTTAGCAGTTAGGTGATGTTTAAAACTTCTTCCTGCTTTTACTGTTTCTACATCCATGAAAGTAAATTCATTGCTTTCTCTACAATACATCTCACAGTAGCCTCCACCATAAGTGTCTCCATATTCAACATAATATTTAGATTTTACTGTAGGATTAGAATTTAATACTGTACACATTACTTTGTCATAATATTTTCCAGTATTAGATTCTTCACAGTCACTAGGCATTTCATCTATAGGTTTTCCATCATTAGGACAATAATCTCCTGGATGATTATTACATTCTTCATCCATTTTACTACAATCAATTTCTTGACCATTTAATCCATAACATTTTCCAGTTTCTGGGTCTTGTTCACAAACTTTAGCATCGCATAAGTCAGCATCTTTAAGTTTTGCTTCTGCTTGACCAGGTTCAAAAATCCATGCATCTTGATATTTACTAGGGTCTGATGCTGAAACGTAATATCCTACCTTGCTAATCATATCTTTGCTGTTATTATAACCAATTATTATATCCATTGGACCTTTACAGTCTTCACTTTTCATTTGAACAGTGAATGTTATACATAGTTTATCACCACAAGGTTCTTTTGTTATGGTGTCGGCTGTCATTCCGTTTGATAATTTTATATAATCTATATTAGTATCGGTTGGAAAATTAGTTTCTATTTTAACTGTTAGTACTCCATTATTGAGTTCTGATGATTTTAACTCAATTTTAGGTGTCCACATGTCTTTTCCATTTTTAACTCCATTATATATGGATATTGCTTGACTTAGTTCACTTGCATGACCTTTAGAGTAAATAATACCATTTTTAGGTGACTTAGTAGAGCCAGTGTATCCTTTGCTATCAATATATTTTTGTGTCATTCCGTAAACATTTGCCTTGTTGAAAAGGTTTTTACCATCCCAGAATCCACTAGAACCATGTCCCATTTTGGCAGCAGCAAATCTTAAAGCCATTAAAGTAGTCATATCACTTGCGCCTGCATTTTTAGCATCTATAAAAGTTTGTGCAAGCATACATTCTAATGCATCTGTTGTTTTTTTACAATTTGATATATCAAAACTCTTCTTTAAAACATAAGTGTCGCCACCACTTTTAAATGGTTTACCAGGAAGTAAACAATATGCAGTTTCTCCATTAGCACTTAGTGTTTCGTGAGGTAAAGCTTTTTCACTTACTCCACTTTTTGAAATAGAACACATATATCTATAATTATCAGTGTTTCCACTTTTTGCCATATCCTTACCAGGTCTAGTTTTTGAATATTGTTTTAAGTAAACACCTGAGCCATTTATTTTTACATCTTTAACAGTAATCTTTACACCTTTACTTTTCATTGCCTTAACTACATTTTGTTTACATGTAACTTCTGCTTTTATTTTTTTTGTACCATATGCTCCACTAGAAGCACTTTTACCATTTTTTGAAGCTGAACAAGTGGCACGGTATTGAACCCATTCAGCTACTTCTGTATTTGGGTCTATTTTTCCACCTTTTTTTTCACAATCTTTTTTAGTCATTTCTTTTGAACTTGTACCCGCCCAATTGTATGTTGAAAAATAATCATAATTCCATCCAGTTGATGAAACTGTAACCCTATCTTTTAGAGCATACACACTTAGTGGGCTAAGTAAAATAATAAATAATAATATTTTAGTAAACTTCTTATACATATTCTTTGTTCCCCCTTTTGTAAATAATAATTCTAACAATATAAATGCCTGCGATTAGTACGAAAGGTATAAAAGCATAAAGCCAATAACTTTTGATGAAATCCCAAGCTTTTTGACCGAATGACTTATCTAGTTCCACTCTAGAGGCTTCTATTTCTTTAATTAATTTTGCCTCTGTCATGTCACCCTTATCGTAGAAGGGATCACACATGTCAATTTTTCCAATCATTCCCTCACAGTACTCCATATCTGATACAAAATTGTATCTAGGAGTCGTAACATTGAAAGCCTTAATTGCACTTGTACTACATGTTTTATCTGTACTATAAACTTTGAAAGTATAATTAATTTTACTAGATATTGATTTTGAAGTTATAGTAATTTTTCCCTCATCAGTATCACTATAATTATAAGTAATACTTTCATTATCATAGTCTTCACTTACAAGTAAATACATTTCTTCTGTTAAACCATAAACTAGTATTTCTACTTTACTTTCTTCGTTCGATGAAATATTATATAACTGATAACTTACGTTTTCTATATCAGCCTTAACATCACTACATTCAGCATTAAGAACGTTAATACTTATAAACATAGAAATAACAAATAAAAATAGTTTTTTCATAACTCTCCTCCACTACTATCAAGCTAATTATATCAAAAAAAAAGAAAAATGTACACTATAAACCATGTTTAATTTTTCTTAATTTTCCACTAAATATAAAATATGATGATAAGGAACTTATAGTAACTAGTATTACAGGTATATATACTTTCTTTATAAAGGCTAATATTTTAGTCCAAAATGTGATATCTTTTTCTTCGTTATTGTTCTCATTTGGATTAATTACTACATCACCTTTAATTAATTTGTTAAATGTGTTTTCACTAATTTTATAGTCTAAAAATTTATTAGTGCATACACTCAATGTTTCATGACCTAAACATCTACTATTATTATAATATGGATTTATATAAGGTATTGTTTTATAAACAACTCTTAAATCATTTAGGTAGCATTCACTATTACTAGATCCTTTTACATAAAGTTTTATTTGTTTTCCTTCAGTTAAACCATTCACTGTTACTATTCCATCTACTGGAGTATAGTCATCAAGTCCATAAGTTACAAACATATCATTTGTTACATTGGTTAATGTTAATGTAAAAGTACCATCTTCTTTATAATCTAAAGTTGTATCAATATAGGATGAAAGTGTATTTAATTCTTTTAGCCTACTATAAGAACACTCGCCATTAACTAAAGGTAATAAGCAAAAAAATGCAAGTATAAAAAAGAATATTTTTTTCATTTAATCACTCCTTTTATTCTGATAAAATTATAACATAATTTATATATATTTATCAATTATTAGTTGTAAAAAAAATAAAAATATGATAACATACTAATAGAATAAAGAGGTTGATACTATGTTTGGAACGATTAAAGCAATTAATAAAAACTATGCAATAGTAAATTTGTTAACTGATGCTAAAAATCTAGGAGATATACTTAACTTGCATGTAGTTTTTATTGATAAAGACAAGAAAATATTAGGAGAAGTTGAAGATATTATTGATAATACGGCTAAAATTAACTTTTTAGGTGAGCTTACTAAAAACTCGTTTTTAGGTGGTTTAATCAAAAAACCTAGTTTAAGTTCAGAAGTTAGAGTTATTACACAAGATGAACTTCAAATAATAGTAGGCGCAAATGAGAAAGCACTTACTTTAGGAGTTTCTCCACTTTATAAAGATTATCCTGTTAAAGTAGACTTAAATGATTTATTTAGTAACCATGCTGCTATTTTTGGTAACTCAGGTTCTGGTAAGACTTATGGAATATGTAGAATAATTCAAAATTTAATGAGTTTACCAAGTGTACCTTATAAGGCTAATTTATTTATATTTGATTCTTATGGAGAATATATAAATGCACTTAAAGATATTAATAGTATTAATCCTGAACTTCATTATAAGTTAATAACTACTAATAAGAAAATTGATGGGGAAAAACTACAAATTCCAGTATCTTTACTAACTTTAGATGATTTATTAAATTTACTTGAAGCAACTAGTTATGGTCAAATACCAATTCTTGAACAAACTATAGAACTTGCTAAGATATTCGCTAGTGATGCTAAAGAAGTAAAAGATTATAAGAATCACTTACTTGCTAAAGCTATTACTTCTATCATGTATACTAATCAAACTAGTGCTAAAATTAGAGACCAAATCTTTGATATTTTATCAAATACTCATACGGATGAGTTAAGTCTTGATACCATAGTACCTGGAATTGGATACACTAGAGTATTTAGAAAATGTTTTGATATTGATAGTGAAGGAAGATTTGGAGAAAGGACATTAATTACTGAATATATTGGAAGTTTTGTTAGAGAAAATGAAGACTGGAATATAAATACAGATAATGTAACATATGGTTTAAAAGACTTAGAAGTAGCCTTATCGTTTACTTTATTTAGTGAAAGATATTTATTAAATAATGAAATGTATAATGAAGCAATAAGTTTAAAAGTAAAACTTCATAATTTAATTAATTCTCCAAATAGTGAATTTTTTACAAGTAGAAAATTTAAGAATGTTAAAAATTTTATAGCTAATCTAGTTACTACAAAAGAAGGAAAGAAAGCACAAATTATAAATATAAACTTAGAAGATGTTGATGATAGATTTGCTAGAACTGTTACAAAGATATTTAGTAGAATGTTCTTATTATTTGGTAAAACTAATGAACCACGTGCAAGTATTCCTATTCATATTTTACTTGAAGAGGCACATAGATATGTTAGAGAGGACACTGATGCTGATTTAATCGGGTATAATATTTTTGAGAGAATTGCTAAAGAAGGAAGAAAACATGGTGTTATATTAGATTTAATTACTCAAAGACCAACTGATTTAAATGGAAATGTAATAAGTCAGTTAGATAACTTTATTATATTTAAGATTACTCACCCACTTGATTTGGATTATATTGAAAGAATGATACCTAATATGAGTGAGGAAATTGTAAATAAACAAAAGAGTTTACAGCCTGGTACTTGTGTAGCATTCGGAAGAATTTTAAAGATTCCAATGATTATTAAAATGGAAAAAGCAAATCCTGCTCCATCAAGTTCAAATGCTGATATTTATGGAGGTTGGATGTTAAAATGATAGTTCAAAAAGAACTATCATTTTTTTATTCATTAATTAAAACTGCTTGAACAACTAGTCTTCTATTGTTACCACTACAAGTTGATAATGTTAATATCTTATCTGTAAACTTTACATCTACTTTAAAATCATATATACTTTTAGATTTAGATGTATTAATATAATTCATAAATTGCTCATCATTATAAAAATCAATTTTTAAATAGTCTGTTACTGCATCACTTCTATAAACTGAAAATATTTTCCACTTCATTTCCTTATTTAAAGTATTAAAAGTAATGATTTGGTTATTAGGACTTGTATACCATCCAGAATCAAGAGCATTTTTTAAATCTCCAAACATATAACCACTTCTAGTATTATGCCCATATATTATTGTGTTCTTACTAAGATTAGTACTATCATTTCTATAATCCATAAATATCCAACCAGTTATCATATAAGTTCCGTAAATGTCATGTTTTAAATAATACTCATTATCAGTATATTGTAAAACAGGATAATTTATTTTTGTATTATTAATAGTTATATAACCTTTTACATCTTTATTAATATTTAAAAGTTGTTTGAAGTTTTTAGGTACATTAGCATACTGGTTAACATAAACTTTAACTGGCTCTTCATTTTCTACAGGTACTTCTACTATTTCAGTTACATCATCGTCATTAATTTCATCTATGCTAATCTTACTTCTAATCTCTTCTTCTAGTTTTCTTTGATTTAAGTAACTTATATATTCGTGATATTTACTTGAACCTATAATTACAATAGATGCATACATTAAAAAAACTGCACATATTTTTAAACCATTAATTGTAAGTTCTCTAAAAATTTTGTTGTTGAAAAACTCTTCAGAATAAATAATCTTTATTTCCCCTTCACTAACTTTATTATAAGTTTTATTTAATCTTTTTAAGTGATTTATATCTTTTTTAATAGATTCCTCGTTAAAACTATTTTGATGTATTAATATATCTACATTATAAAATTTGTAATTAATTAAATTGTTAACAATTTCTTCAATTATTTTGTCATCGTAAAAATATAAATCAATTATACATAGTGAATTACTGACACTTAAAAATGATACTAGGTTTTCTTTAACTTCTTTAACACTATAAAAGCTAACTTTCTTTCTGTAATAAATATTTTTTAAATTTTTAAAGTTATTGTTAACTATAAATTCTAAAGAAAAATTTAAATTGTTTACTAATTTAATTTTAACACCTTTCATAGTTAATTCATGCACATAATCACTTGGAATAAAAAAGCATTCTATGCTATTTATATTCATATTTAAAAGTTTATCTAAAAGCAAACTTGCATGTTTTTCATCGTCTTTCTCTTTTATTAGAATGCAAACTATTTTTTCAAGTTTATCGGTTAGAAAATAAAATACTATAACATTAGCTATATTAAAAACCGTATGGGCCGCCGCTATATAAAAAGATATATTAACATAATTATTATTAACGACTTTATAAACTCCGCCCGAAACTATAAAACCCGCCAAAAAATTAACCAATTTTATATACGGATTAAATAAGAAAAACATATAAACCACGCCGAATATATTAAAAAGACTATGAACCAAAGCTGCTCTTTTTGCATTAGTCGAAGCGTTTAAAGTCGCCAAAACCGCCGTTATTGTAGTTCCGATATTCTGCCCAAGTATTAACGCTACCGAAGTTGGAAAATCTATTAAACCGACAATTGCAAGAGAGATTGTAACTCCAAGCGCTGCGCTACTTGACTGTATTATTGCCGTCACTATCATTCCTATCATTACGCATAAAAATCTGCCTTTAAATGTGTCGGCATTTGCTATCAAAAATATTTTTTCAAATTCTTCAGAACCGCGCACGCTTTCAAACGCGTTTTTCATTAAAATGAGTCCGTAGAATATCATTCCAAAACCCATTAATATTTCTCCAAAGAATTTTAATCTTCTATTTTCGCTGCAAAATATTACTATTATTGAGCCTATTCCTAAAGAAGGCAAAGCCAAAACTTCGATATCTAAAGAAATTATCCATCCCGTAATCGTAGTTCCGATATTTGCGCCAAGTATTATATTAATCGCTTGAGTTAAATTTAATATTCCTGCATTAACGAAGCTAACCGTCATAACCGTAACGGCGCTACTTGATTGAACTATAGCCGTTATTAAAAAACCTAAAGATATTCCAAGTATTTTATTATTTGTAACTTTATGCAATATCTCTTTTAATCTACTTTCGGTGCTTTCTTGCAAACCGTCCGAAAATAGTTTCAGCCCGAACATAAAAAGCCCGAATCCGCCTATTAAATTGAAGGTTAGATTTTGTATCATATATATCCTAATTTATATAGTGTTTTTAGAATATCATATAATATTAAAAAGTCAATAAAATA
>ERZ779851.1365-NODE-1365-length-21643-cov-7.262970_pt1 | contig 21643 bp, 19 predicted proteins | sample MGYA00511094_ERZ779851 | MGnify/ENA primary metagenome ERZ779851 (study PRJEB29588, sample SAMEA2155512) | human gut metagenome | biome: human gut; feature: human-associated habitat; material: faeces | place: Denmark | collected 2008/2010 ...
AGAAGGCCCCAGGGGAAAGCCGCTGAAGCCGAAGGCAAGGAAGCCGCCCCGGCCCCTCACTTCTACCCCACGAAATCGCACCTGTTCAGCTGCTTGCAGGTACACGACGCAAAGCAGGCCCCCGCCGGCCGCTTCGGATCTGTCGCCGCCATCATGGAGTATAACAAAAAGCTGGCCGCAGAACGCAAGGCAAAGGCCGCCGCCGAAAAGCCGAGCCGCGTGGTAAAATCCGCCGCAAAGACAGCAGCGAAGGCGCAGAGCGCGCGCACGGGCCGCGCAAAGAACAAGCTGAAGATAATCCCGCTTGGCGGCGTGGGCGAAATAGGCAAGAACATGACCGTGCTGGAATACGGCAAGGACATGATAATAATAGACTGCGGGCTTATATTCCCCGATGACGACATGCCGGGCATAGATCTTGTTATACCGGACATGACATACGTTGAAAAGAACGCGGACAAGCTGCGCGGCATACTGGTGACACATGGTCACGAGGACCATATAGGCGCGCTGCCTTTCGCGCTAAAGCAGTTTCAAACCCTGGTTTACGGCACCAAGCTCACCTGCGCGCTTATTGAGCACAAGCTTGAAGAGGAGCGCGTGAAGAACGCAAAGCTGAACGTTATAAAGCCAGGGGACAAGGTGCAGCTTGGCTGCTTCACGGCGGAATTTATAAAGACCAGCCATTCTATACCGGGCGCGGTGGCGCTGGCGATAGTTACGCCGGTGGGCACCATAATCCATACGGGCGACTTTAAGGTGGACTACACTCCGCTGGACGGCGAACCCATGGACATGGGCAGGTTTGCCTACTATGGATCAAAGGGCGTGCTTGCGCTGATGAGCGACAGTACCAACGCCGAGCTTTCCGGCCACACTATATCCGAACGCGAAATAGGCAAAACGTTTGAGCATTATTTTGACATTGCGGACGGCCGCGTGATAGTGGCCACGTTTGCATCAAACATATACAGGATTCAGCAGATCGCGGATGTTGCCATATCCTTTGGCAGGGTAATATGCTTCCAGGGGCGCAGCATGGTGAACATAACCAAGGTTGCGGCGGAGCTTGGCTATCTTAATATCCCCGAAGAAAAGATAGTTGAGGTGGAAAAGCTCAAGCGCATTGACGACAGCAAGGTTTGCGTAATAACCACAGGCAGCCAGGGCGAACCCATGAGCGGGCTTTTCCGCATGGCCAACGCATCGCATAAGCTTAACGTGGGCGAAGGGGACACGGTAATTATTTCCGCCTCCGCAATACCGGGCAACGAGCTGGGCGTGAGCAGAGTGATAAATCAGCTTTATCAGCGCGGCGTAAGGGTTGTTTACGACAGAATGGCGGACGTGCACGTTTCCGGCCACGCGCGGCGCGAGGAATTGCGCCTTATGTTTACGCTTACAAAGCCCAAATTCTTCATACCCGTACATGGCGAGGCTAAGCAGCTTTATCAGCATGCCGATCTTGCAAAGCAGATGGGCATACCGGAAGAAAACATAATTGTGCCCGAGCTTGGCGAGGTGATAGAGCTTAATAAGTCCGGCATAAAGGCGAACGGCTCCGTGCACAGCGGCAGCGTGCTGATAGACGGCTCCAGCGTGGGAGAAATAGGCGACGCGGTGCTAAAGGATAGGAAGCAGCTTTCCGAGGACGGGCTTTTCACCGTCGTGATACCGCTCAAGAAGAAAACCGGAGAGCTTATTGGCCAGCCGGAGATAATATCGCGCGGATTCGTATATGTAAAAAGCTCGGAAGAACTGATTGCGGACGCGAAAAATCTGGTCAAGGGGCTTGCGGCGCAGTTCGCATCGGCCAACCGCAGCGAATGGAGCGGTATAAAGAACAATATCCGTTCCGCGCTGAAAAACGAGCTGTACCACAAAACCAAGCGTACACCGATAATTTTGCCTATTATTATAGAAATAGACATATAATACAAAACGGAGGTAAACTATGATTTACGATAAGGCAAGGGATTTGGCCAAGGCAATGGCCGAAAGCGAAGAATACGTTTCCTACAAAAATGCGAAGGAAAAGGCCTTTGCGAACGACACCACCAAGGCGCTGCTGAAGGAATACATGACGCTGCGTATCCGCATGCAGGGCGCGCTTGTATCGGGCCAGAAGGATGACGAGGCCATGGAACGGCTGCAAAAAATAGGCGAGGTGCTTCAGCTCAACCCTGACGCATCGGCCTATCTTATGGCTGAATACAGGCTGAATACAATGCTTGGCGATGTTTATAAAATACTTGCGGACGGCATAGACCTTGACTTGGGCCTGAGCGAAGACTAAACGGAGAGGTAACGTAGCGTGGAGCGCGGCACAAAGGAAAGAAAACGGCATAGCGGGAAGGAAAACAGCACGGCAGGGAAAATATGGCGCGCGGTAAGGCCGCTGCTCATATTCCTTATAAGCGCGGGCATATGCGTGTTCGTGTTCGCGTTTGCGTTCAATAAGGTTAAGGCAAAGCTGTTTTCTCCAGTGGATATAAACGACGCAACGCCTGTTGAAATAACAATCAATTCCGGCTCCGGAGCAAGCAGCATAGCCAAAAAGCTGTACGAGGCCGGCGGCGTGGACGAAGAAGGGAACATCGTGTCCCCCGGGCTTATAACCAGCAAGACCGTGTTCAAGATATATGTTGACTTCACGGGAAAATCCAGCAAGCTTAAAGCCGGAACATATATACTTTCCCGCAACATGGACATTGAGCAGATTGTTGACGTTATATGCGAAGGCAACCCGCCGCGCACAACGCTCAAATTCGTTGTTACGGAGGGCATGACAGCGGAGGACATTGCGGACAAGCTTGTAACGCTTGGTGTGCTGAAGGCAAAGTCCGAATTCCTGAACCTGTGCAAAACGGGCGAAAGCTTTAAGGAAAGCTATCCGTTCGTGGCCAACATACCCGTGAACAGCGCGCAGGCGCGTGACTATGCGCTGGAAGGCTATCTGTTCCCCGATACATATGAAATTTACAGCGATGAATCCGCCGAATCGATAATCGGCAGGATGCTCACCCGCTTCGGGCAGATAATGGGCGATGAATATACCGCCCGCGCGGCGAAATTGAACATGAGCGTGGACAACGTGATAACGCTCGCTTCCCTTATTGAAAAGGAAGCGCGGCACGAAAACGACTTTACGCGCGTATCGGCCGTGTTCCATCTTCGCCTTGATAAGGGCATGAAGCTGCAAAGCGACGCGCCGCTCAAGTACATATTCCATACGTCCGGCGTGCTCACGTTTACAGCTGAGCAGATGGCGGATACCTCGCTTTATAATACCCATGTGTATGAAGGGCTGCCGCTTGGGCCGATAGCAAATCCGGGCAGGAAGGCTATAGAGGCCGCGCTGTATCCGGATGAGGAATACATGAACGAAGGATACCTGTATTTCTGCCTTATGGATTCGGAAACGGGCGAGCTTATTTACGCCAAAACGCTTGAGGAGCACAACGCCAACGTGGCGAAATACCGCCCCAATTGGTAAAATAAGAAGAAAAACGCGGCAATTTGGCCGCGCGGGGTTGTACGTGGGCTAAATGGGTGCTATAATAAGTTGTTAATTTTTGTGGAGGTCAACAATATGTCGGGTCATTCCAAATGGGCAAATATCAAGAATAAGAAAGAAAAGACCGATTCTCAGCGCGGCAAAATTTTTACCAAAATAGGCCGCGAGATAGCTATAGCCGTTAAAGAGGGCGGCAGCGACCCCAACAACAACTCAAAGCTTAGGGACGTTATAGCCAAGGCGAAGGCCGCCAACGTGCCCAACGACAATATCACCCGCTCCATTAAGAAGGCCGCGGGCGAGCTGGGCAGCATAAACTACGAAGAGATAACCTATGAAGGCTACGGCCCCAACGGCATAGCCATGATAGTGGACGTGGTTACCGATAACCGTAACCGTACCGCGGCGGAGGTGCGCCACCTGTTCGATAAGAGCGGCGGCAGCATGGGCGCGAGCGGCTGCGTTGCATGGATGTTCGATAAGCGCGGCGTTATCGTAATCGAGCGCACCAGCGACATTGACGAGGACGAGATAATGATGCAGGCGCTTGAAGCGGGCGCGGAAGACGTTGTTCCCCAGGACGATGTGTTTGAAATATACACCAATGCAAACGATTTCTCCGCCGTGCGCGAAGAATTGGAAAAGCTTGGCTACGGCTTCCTTTCCGCCGAAGTATCAATGATACCGCAGACCACTGTTGACGCGAGCGACCCCGAGCTTGCCGAAAAGATAGAGCGCATGATAGAGCGTTTTGACGATAACGACGACGTGCAGCAGATTTATCATAATGCCATACTGCCCGAGGTTGAGGAAGAAGAATAATTTTTACCGTGCATAAAAAGGCCGCAGGATCCGCTCCCGCGGCCTTTTTGCCGCATTTTATAACTTTTTTGCGGCAACACATAAAGTTTTCATAATCTTGACTTTTAGCCGTGCAGGCTTTACAATTAAACGGAGTAAATATGCACCGGTGTGTGTTTGTGATTTATTGCATTATGCTTATTTATACATACAACGTTGATATGCTCGGATTTTTCGATATATATTTGGAGGTGTACTTACTTTGTGGGACATACTTATCCCCATTATAGTTGGGGTTGTTTGCGGTGCCGGCGGCTGGTTCGGAGGGTACTGGTATCGCCGTAACATTGCCGAGGCTAAGGTTGCCAAGGCTGAAGACGCCGTAAAACAGATGATAGACGCCGCACAGAAGCGCGCGGAAACCATCAAAAAAGAAACGATACTGGAAGCAAAAGAAGAAGTTTATAAGCTCAAGAGCGAAAACGAACGCGAAAACAGGGAACGCCGTAACGAAATACAGCGCAGCGAGCGCCGGCTTTTGCAGAAGGAAGAGCTGCTGGACAAAAAGATAGAGGCTATCGAGCAGCGCGAGGAGAACGCAGTAAAGAAGCAGAAGGAGATTGAAGCGAGCGAGGCGGAGATAAACGAGCTGAAGGCCAGGCAGCTTAAAGAACTGGAAACAATATCCGGCATGAGCATGGACGAAGCCAAGGATATTCTGCTTGAAAGCGTTGAGCACGACGCGCGGCACGAAGCGGCGCTTATGCTCAGGGAAATAGAGCAAAAGACCAAGGAAGAGGCCGATAAGCGTGCAAGGAACATAGTTTCGCTTGCGATACAGCGCTGCGCGGCGGATCACGTTGCGGAGACTACCGTAAGCGTAGTCGCGCTGCCCAATGACGAAATGAAGGGCCGCATAATAGGGCGCGAGGGCAGGAACATACGCACCCTTGAAACCGCTACGGGCGTTGATCTGATAATCGACGATACTCCGGAGGCCGTTATACTTTCCGGCTTCGATCCCGTAAGGCGGGAGGTTGCAAGGATTGCGCTTGAAAAGCTGATAATGGACGGGCGTATTCATCCGGGCCGCATAGAGGAAATGGTTGAAAAGGCGCGCAAGGAAGTGGACGTGCAGATACGCGAAGCGGGCGAGCAGGCCATTTTCGAATGCGGCATACACGGGCTGCATCACGAACTTGTTAAGCTGCTGGGCAGACTTAAATACCGCACCAGCTACGGCCAGAACGTGCTGAAGCACTCAATAGAGGTTTCCCATCTTGCGGGCATTATGGCTGCCGAAATAGGCGCAAATGTAACGCTTGCCAAGCGCGCAGGTCTGCTGCACGATATAGGCAAGGCCATCGACCACGAGGTTGAGGGCCCGCACGTGCAGATAGGTGCCGACGTTGCCAAGAAGTACCGCGAGAATAATCAGGTCATAAACGCCATAATGGCGCACCATGGCGACGTTGAACCCGCAACGGTCGAGGCCGTGCTTGTTCAGGCGGCGGATGCCATAAGCGCGGCGCGTCCCGGCGCAAGGCGCGAAACGCTTGAAAACTACATCAAGCGCCTTGAAAAGCTGGAGGAAATCGCGAACTCGTTCGAGGGCGTGGATAAGTCCTTTGCAATACAGGCAGGCCGCGAGATACGTATAATCGTCAAGCCCGAAAACGTGAACGATGCCGATACCATAATAATGGCCAAGGAGATCGTGAAGCGCATAGAGACGGAGCTTGAATACCCCGGCCAGATAAAGGTGAACGTAATACGCGAAACGCGCGCGGTGGAGTTCGCCAAATAAACGGAATACGGACAAAAATAAAAATGGGCTGCGGCGCAACTGCCGCGGCCTTTTAATGATAAAGCAGACTGGAGAAAACTATGTACGTTGCGGATGCGCATTGCGATTTTTTATATTATATGCTGCATAGGGAATATGACGTTGCCGTGCCGCGGGCAGGGCAGGCCGTGGATATTCCCGGCATGCGCGCGGGCGGGGCGGCTATGCAGCTTTTTGCCGCATGGATGGATCCTGATGAGGATGTTACGTTTTTGCAGCAATGCATGAGCCTTATAGACGCATATAAGCGCATGTTAGCCGCCAACAGCATGCTTACGCCGCTTACAAAGGATTTTGAGCCTGCTCAGGGAAAAATAGCCGCCGTGCTTACAATAGAGGGCGGCGAGGCGATAGAGGAGCGGCTTGAAAACCTGCGGCTGTTCCATGAACTGGGCGTTAAGGCAATGACGCTTACATGGAACGACCAAAACGAGCTTGCAAGCCCCGCAATGGCGCGAAGGGATAAGGGACTGAGCCGCCTTGGCAGGAGCGTTGTGCGCGAAATGGAGCGGATAAACATGGCCGTGGACGTGGCGCACCTGAGCGACGCTTCAATAGACGGCGTACTGGACGAAATAAGCGCCCCAATATTTTCATCCCATACCAATGCGCGCGCGGTGCTCAAGCACCGGCGTTCGCTTTCGGATAGGCACATAAGGGAGATTGCGCGGCGCGGCGGCGTGGTAGGCGTGAACTATTATTCGCCGCAGCTTGTTGAGCGCGGCCGCGCAAGGATAGAGGATATAGTTAAACACATAGAGCATATTGCGGCGGTGGGCGGCATAGATTGCGTGGCCCTTGGCAGCGATTTTGACGGCATGGGTCAGGATGCTTATCCCGAAGGACTGAATAACTGGAAGGATGTGCCCAAGCTTATCGCAGCATTGCAAAAAGCAGGCTTTGGCGAAAGCGATATCCGCAAAATAGCCTGCGACAATCTTTTGAACTATATGAAGCGGTTCGTTTAGGCCTGTATTCCGGCTTCGTGCATTATGCCCGCTATTTCGTATGCCGGAAGCGGGCTGCATATTATCGCTATGCCTTCATGCTCCGCCCTTTGCGCGCTGAGCATATCCGCGGCGATGCCGTCCGGCCATATTATGCACGCCATTGAGCATTGCGTGGCTATGGCAACGGCTGTCATGTGCGTTTGTACGGTTATCCATGCGCAGCCGGCTTTGCCGTGCGCCATTGCGTGGCTCAGCATGTCGCAAACCATGCCGCGGGATATTTCGTTATCGGCATTGGCAGCAATAAGCGTGCCGCCGATACGCCGCGAAAGTTCGCCGGCTGTCATAAAAAATCATCCTTTGCTCATACTATCCCGCAAGCTTTTCAACCATTGCCGCGTAGCGGGAAGCGATATATAAATGAGTATACTTCATTGCGGATGAAAAATCCACAATGCTTTGATATTCGCCTCCGCGCACCGTGTCAAGCTGCGCACGGCAGTCCGAATACGCGCCGAGTATTTCGCCAAGCGTACCGTCCGCGCCGGAAAAGGATTCAAGCGGCGTAAGCTTTGCATCGAATGCGTTCAGTATATCGGCGCAGATAAGCTTCCCGTCTGCCACGCTTAGACTTTCCTTATCGAAGCGTATCACCGCCTGACCCATGCCGTCTATGGCTTCGTCAAATGCGGCAAATGCGCCGCAAATGTCTTCTATGGCGCTTTTGTCCGCCGTAACCCTAAAGCTGGCCTGCGGGGAGGAAAGTGTGTACATGGCGGCTTCCACGCCTTCTGACGTAAGCCTATCCTTAACGCTTTTGGCGCTCTGTTCGCTGTCGTAGCCCGATGCCATAACGCGATAGCGCGTTTCGCCGGAGCTGCTGTCGGCAAATATATAGCCTGCCGCACCAAGCGCGCGGAGACGTTCGGCTTCCTTCTGCGCGTTTTCGTGGCTTGAATACACGCCCATTTGCAGCATATAGCAATTAAGCGCCGGCAGCACGGCGTTTGCGCTTTCGGCGGCGGTTGATTCGCCCGTGGAAAGGTTTATGCCGCCGGCTGTTGTGCTGCCGTTGTTCAGGCTTGACGGCGCGTCGTTTGCCTTATCGCCAATGGAAGAAACGGCGGAAAACAGCGGGGCCATAACCTCGCGCGCAACCCATTCGCCGGCGTTTGACGTGACTATTATGTATACTATTCCGGCAATGAGTATGAGCGATACTATCATTCCTCCGGCGCCGGAGGACGACTGCGCGCGGCTGCGCGGGCGGGAACGCATTGAACCGGATTTTTTTCTGCGCCTGTATTCCATGTGTGCAAGCTCCTTATGTGGTGATGGTACATATGTATGCTTGGACGGCTGCGGAATATACTTGATTGCAAAAGGCGAAATATTTGTATAAAATAAATAAGATATCATTTATGCAGGGGCAGGTGGATATAAGCTGAAGCGGCTTACAAAACGGCTGGGCGCATTGCTGAATATGCTGCGCGGCACGGAAGAATTGATAGATATAGGCTCTGACCACGGCATACTGTGCGCATACGCTGTTACCATGGGCAGGGCGGCGCATGCAACGGCCGCGGACATAAGCGCGGATTCGCTCAGCAAGGCGCGCGCGCTTATCAAGGAGCTTTCGCTTGAAGATAAGGTCGGCTTTGCCGTGTCTGATGGGTTCATGAACATAGATATTGCCACGAAAAATTACAGCGTTGTAATAGCCGGCATGGGCGGGGAGCTGATAGCGCGCATACTTGAAGCGGGAGGAGACAAGGCCCGCCGCGCCGCGGAAATAGCCATGCAGCCCATGGGCGGGGCCAAGGAACTGCGCGAATATCTTTACGCGAACGGCTTTGGCATAACCGACGAAAGCATAATAGAAGAAGGCGGGCGGTATTATCAGTTGATACTTGCACATTACGATGGCATAGCGCGCCCGCTGCCGGATGGGGGCTTGCTCGAATTCGGCGAAATAGCATACGGTAAGCGCGAAGCGGCGCTGAAAAAGCTTCTTGACAAGGTCTGCGCCACGCGCGGCAAAAAGCTTCAAAGCGCCAAAAATAGCGGCGCCGCACCCAAAGAACTTATAAACGAACTGCACGAGGCCGAAAGGCTGAGGGCGGAGTGGTAGAAAGGAGAACACCACATGCACATATCAAACTTTACCGAAAAAATGCAGCAGATAGCTCCGCGGGAGCTGAAGATGGATTACGATAACGTTGGGCTTTTGATAGGGCCGGAGAAGCAGGAGATACGGCGCGTGCTTGTGGCGCTGGACTGCACGAGCGTAACCGCCAAGGAAGCGATAGAATGGGGTGCGGACCTTATGCTTACGCATCACCCTGTGTTTTTCCGCGGAACTAAGCGCATTGCGCCGGACGATCCGGCTACTGCGGGCGCATATATGCTGATACGCCACGGCATAGGCCTTTTTGCGGCGCATACCAATTTGGATGCCGCCGAGGATGGCGTGAACGACGCGCTGGCGGAAGCGCTGGACGTGCAGAATGCCGTGCCCATGGAGCCGGACGGGCTTGGCAGGATAGGCACGCTTGCCGCGCCGGTAAGCTTCGGCACGTTTGCAAAAACGGTTGAAGAAAAGCTGAATACCGCCGTGCGTATATCAGGCGAAATTGACAGGATAATTAGCCGCGTGGCGGTTATAGGCGGCGCGGCGGGCGAATACGCGCCCTTGGCGCGTGATGCGGGCGCGGATGTGTTCGTTACTGGTGAATGCAGGCACCACGAGGCGCTCTATGCGCGGGAGATGGGCATTTGCCTTATAGATGCGGGACATTACGAAACGGAGAAAACCGTGCTGAATCGGCTCATAGGGCGTTTACATTGCGATGGCGATGATGTACAATATAAAGTGAGTGAGTATGAATACGGCCCACTCAGGAGATTATGATTTGCAGCGGAGGAATTATATAGACCTTAGCGTGAATTATAGATATGGAGGTATGAACCATGAACAAACTGGACGCCCTCTGGCAGTATCAGCAGGCCGAACTTGAAGCGGATAAGCTGGAAAACAAGCTTAAATCAACGCCCGCAAGGCAAAAGCTGAATAAGCTGTTCAACTTTTTGAAGGAACAGCAGAACGCCATAGCCGGAATACAAAAAACGCTGGACAGCCGCCAGCAGGCCGTGGATAAGCTTCAGGCGCAGATAGATGAACTGGCGCATAAATACGAGCTTGAACTTGGCGAGTTCAAAATAATGCTCAACGATGATGAATGCACCGCGGAGGAGATGACCGAATCCCGCAGGAACGTGGAGCGAATAATGAAAAAGGCAGAAGCCGCAAAGCGAGAGCTTTATGATGCGATAGCGCAGATTGAAAAATCCGCGGCGGAATATAAGGAGACCTATGCCAAGGCTGCTAAGGCCAAGAAGGAATACGACGCCGCCAGGAGCGAATGCGAGCAGGAGGCTGCCGCCGCTAAGCCCGATATAGACAAGGCCAAGGCTGCCGCAGACGAAGCGGCGAAGGCCGTGGATGCGGAGCTGCTTGCGCGCTATAAACGCATAAAGGGGCGTTATGCCGTGCCGATGGCAAAGGTTGAAAACAACCAATGCTCCGGCTGCAACATGTCCCTGCCCACAAGCACCGTTAAGCGCGTTGCAACGGGGGAAGGCATTGTTGAATGCGAAAACTGCGGCAGGATACTGTACGCATAGAAAAGTTTATAAAGTTTATGAGTAAGCCATGCGGTCGCGTGCGGAACTGAGTTTTCAGTCATCCGCATGAGGAAAGTCCGGGCTCCGCAGGGCAGGGTGCCGGATAACGTCCGGCGGGGGCGACCCCAGGGATAGTGCAACAGAGATATACCGCCGCGTTTATGCGCGGTAAGGATGGAAAGGCGAGGTAAGAGCTCACCGGCGGGGCGGGTAACCGTTCCGTCCTGTAAACCCCACCCGGTGCAAGATTGGAATGGGAGCGCATGCGCTTTTGCGCAGAAATGGCTGCCCGTCAGGCTCCTGATAATCGCGCGAGTGCGGCGGCAACGCCGTGCCAAGATAGATGGCCGCACGCCGATGCATATCGGCCGACAGAACCCGGCTTATTGCTTGCTCATATGTTTTTTATTGGGGATGCTCAGCGCGTCCCCTTTATCTTTATCAACTGATGGTAACATAATGGGTATATCTAAAATAATCATGCGGCGATAAACAAAGGGTACTTTACTTATTCCTAATGTGTGATATTATATGACATAGAGCGTGAATACGCTTATAACGGGAAAGGATATACCTGAAATGAAAAACGAAAAGCTCTACAAGATTATTGTTGCGGCAATGATGGCCGCGCTCGCCTGCGTTGCAACCATGATAATCCGCATCCCTTCGCCTATGCAGGGCTATGTTAACCTTGGCGATGCGGTCGTGCTGATGTGCGGCTGGATATTAGGGCCTATATATGGCGTCGCTGCGGCAGGCATAGGAAGTATGCTGGCGGACATATTGGCGGCATATCCGCATTACGCGCCCGGTACGCTTGTTATCAAGGCGGTTGTTGCGCTGATAGCCTATGTGTTGTTTACGGCGCTCAGGCGCGGTAAGGAGCAGAACACCAAGAACCTCATCCTTCCGCTTGTTATAAGCGGCATTGCCGGCGAAATTGCCATGGTGGTGCTGTATTTTGTTTATGCTTCGCTGCTGCTTGGCAAGGGCTGGGCCGCCGCCGCAAGCATTCCCGGCAACCTTATGCAGGGCTTGGTCGGCATAATCGTTGGCGCGGCGCTGTATGTGCTGATAAGCAAGAGCAAGGCGCTGCCGCATCTGTTCAAGGAATAATAAATCTGATATACAACAAAAGGAGCCTTTACAGGCTCCTTTTTAGTATGCTTTATCAGGATTTTGCAAGGTAGGCGTTTATAAAGTTCTCTATGTCGCCATCCATAACGGCCTGAATGTTGCCGTTTTCCTCGCCGGTGCGGTGGTCCTTTACCAGCGTATACGGCTGGAATACATAGGAACGTATCTGGCTGCCCCATTCTATGCGCTTCATTTCGCCCTTTATTTCGTTCATTTGAGCCATGCGCTCCTGCTCCGCCAGTTCCATCAGCTTGCCCTTCAGTATGCGCATTGCCATTTCCTTATTCTGCAGCTGGCTGCGCTCGTTCTGGCACTGTACAACTATTCCGGTGGGAAGATGGGTTATGCGTATGGCAGAGCTTACCTTATTAACGTTCTGGCCGCCTGCGCCGCCGGAGCGGTATGTGTCTATGCGCAGATCGTCCATGTCTATCTCAACGTCGTTTGTATCGTCGTCGAATATAGGCGTAACGTCAAGGGAGGCAAAGCTGGTATGCCGTCTGCCGGAAGAATCGAAGGGCGATATCCTGACCAAACGATGCACGCCCTTTTCGGCCTTAAGGTAGCCGTAGGCATTGTCGCCGTCAACCTCGAAGGTAACGCTCTTTATGCCGGCCTCTTCGCCGTCCAGATAGTCTATCACCTTTACGGAATAGCCCATCTTTTCGCAGTAACGGGTATACATGCGGTAAAGCAGGCTTACCCAGTCCTGCGCCTCGGTTCCGCCAGCGCCCGCATGCAGGCTCAGCACGGCATTATAACTGTCGTAAGGGCCCTTCAGCAGCGCCTCAAGCTTCAGCGCCTCTATGTCCTTTTCAAGCGAGGCAAACTCGCTCTGTACCTCCGGCACAAGGCTTTCGTCGTTTTCCTCGTCCGCCATTTCAATCAACGTTTCAAGGTCCTCGCAGCGGCTCATAAGGTGCTGGTATTTGTCCAGCTTGGAGCTTATGGCCTTCATGCGGCGGTTCACCTTGTTCGCGTTCTCAACATCGTTCCAGAAGCCTTCCTTACCCATTTCGGCTTCCAGCTCTTCCTTTTCCTTGCTCAATGAAGCAAGGTCAAAGGGAGCCACCTGCCTCTTTCAGCGTTTCAACCGCCGCGGCAAGCTGCTGCCGTGTTTCATCCAGTTGGATCACTGTTAATCACATCCTTCTTTTTGTGTTTTATATTTACCGTGGAAGGTATCAGTTCCTTCCACAGCAATTCTTGTATTTCAGTCCGCTGCCGCAGGGGCAGGGGTCGTTACGGCCGGGCTTTTTATCTGTACGCTTGGGCTTTGGCTTATCGTCGCCCGCAACCTCAACCGGCTTTGCAAGCTGCTCTCGCTGCTGCGGCGCCATGCGCACGGTAACGTGGAATATGTTCCGCACGGTCTGCTCCCGTATGCCAAGCACCATTTCATCGAACATGTCGAAGCCCATGTTGCGGTACGCAACAACGGGGTCCTTCTGGCCGAGCGCCTGCAAGCCTATGCCCTGGCGCAGCTGATCCATTGCGTCTATATGGTCCATCCAATGCGAATCAACTGCCTTCAGCAGTACCACGCGCTCCACTTCGCGCATGTCTATGCCCGCGCCGGATATTTCCGCTTCCTTCTTGGCATACAGCGCGTCAACAAGCTCATGCGTCTTTTCCTCAAGCGCCTTGCGGTTGGTGATGCCGTGCAGCTTGCCCGTGAAGTCCGCGCCGAGCAGCTGGTTAAGCTCGCTGTACAGCGCCATCATGTCCCATTCGTTGGCGGAAGCATGGGCGCTTGCGCATTGGTCAAGCTTTGCCGTAACGCTTTCGTTCACCATTTCCATTATGGAATCGTGAATATCTTCGCCCATGAGCACGCGGCGGCGCTGCGAATAGATTATTTCGCGCATCTTATTCATAACGTCGTCATACTGAAGCACGTTCTTTCGTATTTCAAAGTTATGGGCTTCAACGCGCTTTTGTGCGTTCTCAATCTGCTTTGAAAGCAGCTTCATGTCCAGCGGAATCTCCTCGTCCGGCGATATGCGCTGCATCATCAGCTTTATGCGTTCCCCGCCGAAGCGCTGCATCAGCTCATCCTCAAGCGATACATAGAAGCGCGTGGAGCCGGGATCTCCCTGCCGGCCGGCGCGGCCGCGCAGCTGATTATCTATGCGGCGGGATTCGTGCCGCTCGGTGCCTATTATGTGCAAGCCGCCCGCGGCAACCACCGCGTCGTGCTGCTTATCGGTTTCCTGCTTTATTCTGTTGTATGCTTCCGCGTATTCCGCGCGGGCTTCAACCACGCTGTCGTCGCTTGTTTCCTCGTGTCCCGTGGCGGCCTCTATGAGCAGTTCGTCCATACCATTTTGCCTGAGTTCCCGCTTTGCAAGGAATTCCGGATTGCCGCCCAGCAGTATGTCCGTACCGCGGCCGGCCATGTTGGTGGCAATGGTAACGCAGCCCAGGCTGCCCGCCTGCGCCACTATTTCGGCTTCCTTGGCGTGCAGCTTGGCGTTGAGCACCTGGTGCTTTATGCCGCGGCGGGAAAGCATGTCGCTCAGCATTTCGCTCTTTTCGACCGATATGGTACCGACCAGTATCGGCTGGCCCGTCGCGTGGACCTTTACTATTTCGTCCACTACCGCATCGAACTTACCGCGCTCGGTGCCGTATATAATGTCATTATTGTCTATGCGCCTGAGCGGCTTATTGGTGGGGATTTCCATAACGTCCAGCCCATATATGGATTGGAACTCCGCTTCCTCTGTCTTGGCCGTTCCGGTCATGCCGGCAAGCTTATGGTACATCCTGAAATAATTCTGGAACGTGATGGTGGCAAGGGTTTTATTCTCGCGCTCAACCTTAACGTGTTCCTTGGCCTCCAATGCCTGATGCAGTCCGTCGCTGTAACGCCTTCCCATCATAAGGCGGCCAGTGAATTCATCAACTATAAGCACCTGACCGTTCTGCACAACGTAGTCCTTATCCCGCGTGAACAGGGCGTGCGCCTTGAGGGCCTGAATTATATGGTGGTTTATTTCGGTATTCGCGGCGTCCGATATATCGTCTATGCCGAAGAATGTCTCCGCCTTGCGCTGGCCCTGCTGGGTAAGCGCGACCGTGCGCGCCTTTATGTCGCACATATAGTCTCCGCTTTCCTGCTGCGTTTCGCCCATCATAATGTCCGCCTTGGAAAGCTTTTCTATGTTTTCGCCCCTCACAAGGCGGCTTACGAAGCGATCTGCCTTGGCATACATATCGGTGGACTTTTCGCCCGTGCCTGAAATTATAAGCGGCGTGCGCGCTTCGTCTATCAAAATGGAGTCAACCTCGTCCACTATGGCGTAGTTAAGCTCCCGCTGTACCATCTGCTCGCGGTAGACCACCATATTGTCCCTAAGGTAATCGAAGCCGAATTCGTTATTGGTGCCGTATGTAATGTCGCAATTATAGGCCATGCGGCGTTCGTCATTGGAAAGCTCATGGACTACGCAGCCTACGCTCAGCCCAAGGAAACGGAAAATTTTGCCCATCCATGCCGCGTCTCGCTTGGCAAGGTAATCGTTAACGGTAACTATATGCACGCCGTGCCCGCTCAGTGCGTTCAAATACGCGGGCAGCGTCTCAGTTATTGTTTTGCCTTCGCCCGTTTTCATTTCGGCAATGTTGCCGCGGTGCAGCACTATGCCGCCGTACAGCTGAACGTCGAAATGCCGCTGGCCTATCGTGCGCATTGCGGCTTCCCTTACCACGGCGTAAGCTTCGCACAGTATATCGTCCTCTTTTTCGCCGTTAGCAAGGCGGGCCTTGAACTCGTCGGTTTTCGCGCGCAGCTCGCCGTCGCTCAGCGCATGCGTGGCAGGCTCAAGCTCGTTTATCCTTTTTACCAATGGCGCCAGCTTTTTCAGCTTCGCCTCGCTGGTGTTGCCCAGCAGTTTATCCATAAAACCCATGGTTATCGCCTTTCTTGCATAATTCATATTATTGTAGCATGGAAAGGGCTTGTTTGGCAATCAAACCGCGCAATGTTGACAAATTTAACACCCTATACACAAACTTTTCGCCCCTTAACGCCCAAATGGGCAAGATATATAGAAAGACAAGCAAAAACGGCTTGCATTAAGCAATGAAACCATGCTATTATGGAATCACAGTCCGAAAGGCTGGCCTTATCGGATATGTGTAAAGCTAAAAATAAAAAGTGCAGAAGTGAAAGGAGAGGGAGTATGAAGCGAATAAGCATAATTTCGGCATTGCTGCTTGCCGTGCTGATGGCGGGCTGCGCCGCGGCAGCGGCGCCGTGTGAGACGCAAACGCCTGAATTGCCGCCGCAGGCGGAAGCGGCAATGGATTCGGAAGGCATAGGGGAAATTCAGGAACGCCTTTTGGACATTGCCTTTGATAATGAGTACGACTGCTCCGCGGCGGAGATCGTGAATTGGGAAGCGATAAGAAAGTTCCAGGAGGAAAATCCGCAATATTACCCCACCGTTTCCGAAGAAGGCATCATCTCCGAAGAAACAGGGGAACTACAGGAACGCCTGTTGAATTGGGATAAATAATAATCTAACGACCAAAGTTAACACCCCGTATACAAATCGGGGTGTTATTTATGTTATACTATACGGCATGGGAAAGAGTATCGGTTCAAAAAATGAAACGCTTGGCATGATTGCCACGCTGGTTGCAAGCCTGCTGTTCGGCTTCAGCTTCCTTTTCACAAAGGGCGCTGTTGACCGCGTTTCTGCGTGCACGCTTTTAAGCTGGCGCTTTGTTACGGCGCTTGTTGTTATGAGCATTCTCGCGCTGTGCGGCGCGATAAAGCTGAACTTCCGCGGCAAACGCTTCGGCGCGGTGCTGACGATGGCTATATTCCAGCCGGTGATATATTTTATTGGCGAAAGCGTGGGCATGCGGCTGACCACCGCCAGCGAAAGCGGCACGATAATTGCCGTAATACCCATATTTGTGCTGATATTCAGCGCGGTTTTCCTTAAAGAAAGGCCCACAAGGCTTCAGGTAATGGGCATTGTGCTCAGCATTGCGGGCGTTATATGCATTGCCCTTGTTAAGGGCTTTTCGGCCTCGCTAAACCCGCTCGGGTACGCAATGCTGTTCGTTGCCGTAATGGGGGACGTTGGCTATGCAATAGCCGCGCGCAGGGCGCATGAGTTTTCAAGCTTTGAGAAAACCTATCTTATGGCGGTTGTGGGTTCGGTAGTGTTCACGGCGGGTGCTGTGATAGAGCACGCGAGCGCGGGCACATTGGCCGAATACGTTACGCTGCCGTTCCATGATACGCAGTTCCTTATTGCCGTGCTGTATTTGGCGCTGGGCTGCCAGGTGGCCGCGTTCATCATGCATACATACGGCATTGCGCAGATAGGCGCCAACCGCTCAAGCTCATTTGCCGGCATAACCACGCTCACAAGCGTGCTGTCCGGCGTGCTGATACTGGGCGATGCATTCAGCCTGCTTCAGGGCATAGCCACCGCGCTTATATTGATAGGCACCACAATGGCGAACACAATGCCCAAGGGTGCGGTAGAAATAAGGAGGGAGAACGTTTGATGAAGTTTTTCAGAATAATAATGATATTGATAGGCGCAATCGGCGTTGCGGACACGGCGGTGCTTTCCATGTGGTCAAACATGAACCTTGGCATAATGCTGCCCGCCATAATAGGCATGCCGCTCATAATAGTGGGCATATTCTTTGAACCGCTGCGTTCATTCACGGCGCACGCGCTTTGGCTCAGATATGCGTTCTTCGGCGCGTATATAGCATATGCGCTGTTTATGCTGATAGTAGGCGGCATGATATACACAAGCGCGCATGACGATCCGGAGGAAGGTGCGGACGTGCTGATAGTGCTTGGCTGCGCCGTGCATGGAGAGCGCGTGTCCTTAACGCTAAGCTACAGGCTGGATAGGGCGATAGAATACCTTAATGCCAACCCAAACACGGTAGCCATAGTGTCCGGCGGGCAGGGGCAGGGCGAAAGCATAAGCGAGGCCGAGGCTATGCGCCGCTATATGGTGAACAGAGGCATAGCGAACGAGCGCATAATTATGGAGGATAAATCCACAAGTACGGAGGAAAATTTTGCATTTTCCCGGGAAATAATCGATTCGCTGTACCCAAACGGCGCGCGGCTTGCGTTTGTAACAACCAATTTTCATGTGCTGAGGGCGGAGCTTGTGGCAAAGAAGCAGGGAATAGCTATAGACGGCTTCGGCGCAAAGGACGTATATTACACCGCACCCAATAACTATATGCGTGAAGCAATAGCGCTGGCGCTGTATAAGCTGACGGGGAAAATATAGACAAAAACGGAGGTATTAACATGGAAAAGATATGGGCCGATATGTATGCCGCGGCGAAGGGCGTGCTTGCCCCGCGGGAGGTTTCGCGGTTTGTTGAAGCGGGCGGCGTTGCCGCGGCGATAGAGTCTGCCTCCGGCAAAATATACGTTGGTGTGTGCGTGGACAGCGCCTGCACATTGGGCGTGTGCGCCGAGCGCAATGCGATATTCAACATGATAACGAATGGCGAAGGTGCGTTCCGCCGCGTTATTGCCATCAATTCAAAGGGGAAGGCCATACCGCCCTGCGGCGCATGCAGGGAACTGATGAGCCAGCTTATGCCAGATGAATACAGGAACGTGGAGATAATGCTGGATTATGAGACGAATAAGGTAGTAACGCTCGGCATGCTTACGCCGGAATGGTGGATATAAGCTTTATATGCAAACAAAAAAGGCGCGGGAAGCTTCTCCTGCGCCTTTTATGTTGTTTTGCTTTATAGCTTTATGCCGAAGTAGGCCGCCAGCTTTTCGTAGCGCTCAAGCAGAGTGTCCTTCAGCCTTGCGTGCCGCTCGGTCATTTTTGCTTCGTCCTTTCGGGCTACAAGCGCGGCGTAGCGCTCACGCACCTTGACCAGTATACTGTCCCAGTCGTGCGGGATAGTATCGTGCGCGGCCTGCCCCATGCGGGTAAGGGCTTCGGTATCGTGCATGTATTTCAGCAGCAGCTCGCCCAGCTTTTCGCCGTCGTCCGCGCAAACAAGGCCGTTCTGCCCGTGCACTATCGGCTCCGCGGGGGCCGTGCCCTCTATTGCCACGCTTGGCGTGTACATGGCCGCCGCCTCGCGTATAACAAGTGAGAATGTGTCGTACTGGGAGGGGAAGGTGAACAGCGTAGCCGCCTGGTAAAGCCCGTCCAGCAGATGTGTGTCGCTAAGGTGGCCGGTGAACAATACATGCTCCGCCACGTTAAGCTCATTGGCCTTTGCTTTCACGGCTTCCTCATCCGGACCTTGGCCTGCAAGCACAACGGTGAATTTCTCGCCGCGCTGCTTCAGGTATGCCGCCGCCTCAAGCAGGCGCAGTATGCCCTTTTTCCAGTTTATCTGCCCAACGAAAAGGAAAACGGGGTTAGCCGTGTCAATGTGGAATTTCTCTATTGCGGCCTGCTTATCTTCGCTCCTTACGGGGCGCATCTCCGTGCCGTTTTCGATTATTATAATGTCGCCCGTGTAGCCGTATTCGCGCAGCACCACGGCGGAGGATTCGCTTACAGTCCAAACCTCGTCGCAGCGTTCATAGAAGTCCACAACGAACTTTACGCCTATGTTGGCGATAAGCTCCGCATGGGTGGCCTTATAAAAATCGTCGTAATACTTGGAATGGAATGTGCCTATCAGCGGCAGATTATATTTGGAACATAGCCTGAGCGCTTCTTGACCGGCAAAGAACGGCGTGTGCGCATGGCAAACGTCCAGCTTTATCATTTCCATGCGGTCAAGATAATGCTTATCCAGCACCGCAAGCCCGCTTTTATATTGCGGCGAACCTATAACGGGGGATGCGGAATAGTCTACCAGTTCAAACGGATACCCTCCGCGGTAGCCCGTGTTGTTCTGCGGGGCGATAACGTAGCATTCGTCGCTGCCTTTGGCAAGGCCGTTTGCGTAGCTGTAAACCACGCGGCCCACGCCATCCACTATGGGAAGAAAGCTTTCGCTGAATTGTCCTATTCGCATAGCATACGCTCCTAAATAAAGAATATGTTATGCCTAAATTATACCTGAGGTGTGATATTGCTTCAAGTGGGCGCGGCAAACCTAAACATAAATTTACATATTATTCATAAAATTGCACGGATTGGAATAAGGCCGGATGGTCAGGCGTGCAAACCGGGATCTATAATTACAATGTAATACCTAACTCGTTGCATTTCTCGATTGCCAAATCATGGTATTGCAGTGCGGCAAGTCGATACCAATGCTTAGCCTGTTCGATGTCTCGTTCTACTCCGATTGCTTCTTCATTCCAGATATTTTCGTAAATCTGATTGATAGAGAACACCTTTCCCTGATTTTTAACGAGTAACAGTAATATATTGTATTCAATCGGTGTCAGCTTCACTTTTTCGCCGTCCACAGTCACTTCTTTCAGATCATCCCTGATCACAAGTCCCCCGGTCCGGAACTCACTCTGGTTGTCAGATCTCGCCGTACTTCCAAGCTGGGTGTAACGTCTGAGCTGGGATTTTACCCTTGCTACCAGCTCCAACGGATTGAACGGTTTGGTTATGTAATCATCTGCACCGATATTCAGTCCTAAAATCTTGTCCGCATCCTCTGATTTGGCGGATAAAATAATAATCGGGAGGCTCATGTTTTCCCGGATCTTGAGTGTCGCCCGGATTCCGTCCAGCCGCGGCATCATCACATCCATGATCAGAAGATCAACTTCATTTCTTTTCAATACCTTGATCGCTTCGTCGCCATCATACGCCTTCAGGACTTCGTATCCTTCCTGCGTCAGGTAAATATCTATTGCTTCTACAATGTCTTTATCATCATCACATACTAATATTTTCGCCATCTTTTTTCACCTCCTCTATACTATACAAGATTAGCAGAGATTTTTTAAGAGATAGGGCGGGATTTTCTTAAGAATTTTTTGAGATTTGAAAATAAATACTCCCGGCAAATTTTACCTTGCCGGGAGTCCTTTAAATGTCTTCTATATTTTTAAAGACGTTTCTTTTTTCTGATTATTAAAACAGTGGCGATTGCCAGAATTGCTGCTGTCATTCCGATTAATGGGAATACCAGATTATTTCTGTCTCCTGTCTGCACTTTTCCTGAATTCTTATTGGAAGAATTGCTGTTGTTATTGTTGTTATTATCTTTATTATTTTCATCTTTACTATTATTATCTACTTTATTATCATCTTTTTGGTTATTATCTGTTTTATTATTATCTTTATTTTCATTATCTGGATTAACTGTTGCTGTTCCATTTGCATAAACACATTCAGCAGAACTATATTGAACATATATTGCAGGCACTGTTAATGTTGCTACATTTCCAGCAGCATCTTTTAAATCTCCACCTGTTAAGCTTACTGATGTTAATGCTCCTTTATCTGTTTCTTTTATTGTATAATTATAAGAAACTATTGATCCACCAATTACACCATTATTTAACTCAATTTTATCCATATCTCCAAATTTTATTGTTAATACTGGAGCTGTTTTTCCTTCTACTATTTCACTAAATTGAACATTTATTGTTAATGTTGTTCCAGATGATACAATATACATATTCTTATTTGTATCTTTTGTACAGTTTTTTATACTCTCTCTTGCAACTTCTATTTTTTCTACTGATGGTGGTGTTACATCTGCTCCATCATTTGCTTTATCCCAGTTTGCAATATAATCAAAATTTATTTC
>ERZ779851.1372-NODE-1372-length-21568-cov-13.884442_pt1 | contig 21568 bp, 18 predicted proteins | sample MGYA00511094_ERZ779851 | MGnify/ENA primary metagenome ERZ779851 (study PRJEB29588, sample SAMEA2155512) | human gut metagenome | biome: human gut; feature: human-associated habitat; material: faeces | place: Denmark | collected 2008/2010 ...
TCATCCTTCTTCCGCACTGCTGCCGTCATCTTGTATCCTGCTTTTTCTTGATGTAGCCCGCTACATCTTCGATAAAGCAGGGTACAATCTGACTGACAGCAGCACGAAATAAGAATGGAAGTCTAATGACCGATTCGGGATAAAATAAGGATGGAACGCACCCGGACACATTCCGGCATACAGCGTTCCATCCTTATTTTATTAATGTATCATTCCCGCATTGCAGGCATACAGTCAGGCAACCGGCAAGACACCGCATTGCACACCGTCCTCATCAGCCAGCCATTTTCGCGCCAGCCACGAGCCGGTCAAGCCTCGCCATTACCGCTGCAGTGGCTCTTCGCGTACATACTGTCTATTATTCCGTCAGCCAGACCTATCACCGGCACATGCACATACTCAGCCTTCACTGTGTCGGCTATGGTAAGGAAAATCCTCGCAGCCGGCACTATCACGTCGGCGCGGTCGGCTTTCAGTCCGTAGTCCTTCATCCTTTGCTCAGGCGTGAGAGGCTCAAGCATGTCGTAGAGAGCCTTCAGCTCGCTTACCGGCAGACGCTGTTTCTTCTTGTCCTTCTTCTCCGCCATACGGTAAAGCTTGTTTATGTTGCCTCCCGAACCTATTATGTTGATGCCGTCAAAGTCGGCTGTGAGCCGCGCGAGGTCGTTCCTCATGGTCTCCCACGTCTCCTCCTTCACCGCCCCGCTGAGCATCCTCACCGTACCGATATTGTACGATAGCGACTGCACCAGCTGCCCGTTGGTAAGGAGATTTATCTCCGTGCTTCCTCCTCCCACGTCCACATAGATGTAGTTTCCCGTACGGTCCTCGAGACACTCAATGTGGTTGTTGTAAATTATCCGTGCCTCCTCCTGACCGTTTATTATCTCTATGTTGATGCCGGAGTCCTTCAGTATGCGGCTTATGACGCTCTTTCCGTTGCGCGCGTCCCTCATTGCCGACGTGGCGCAGGCACGGTAGTCGGTCACCTCATATATCTTCATCAGCTGACGGAAAGCCTTCATCAGCCGTCTCAGTTTCTTCGCCTTCTTCTCCGACAGTTCGCCAAGTGCGAACACATCGAATCCGAGTCTCAGCGGCACACGCAGCAAGAGAGCCTTCTCAAGACGTCTGCTCACAAGGTTCTCGTCCTCATCCTCTTTCTTTATAAGCAGTCTCACGGCGTTGGACCCTATGTCTATCGCCGCATAACACTTTCTTTCCTTATCAGTCGTTTTGTCACACATATCTTCTGTTTATACCATTATCATTCTGATGCCTGCGCCTCCCCGGCAAGCTGTTCCCTGTAATGCAGGTAAAGCTGTTCCTGCGATCTGAACGCCTCTCCGTCCTCCGTGGTCCACGGTCTGTTCTCTCCCGTGCCGTCGACTATGCGTCCCTGCATCGTGTCACGCAGCCCGTAGTCTATCACTTTCTCCAGATCCTCCTTTATCTTAGCGTCGTACACCGGAGTGACCACCTCTATACGGTTGTCCAGATTGCGCGGCATCCAGTCCGCCGAACCTATGAAGCACTTCTTCTCTCCCCCGTTTGCAAAGATGAAAATGCGCGAGTGCTCCAGGTAACGGTCTATTATTCCGCATATGCGGATGTTGTCGCTCTTGCCCGGTATGCCCGTCACGAGCGAGCAGTTGCCTCGCACCAGCAGGTCAACCCTCACTCCGTTCTCCGACGCCTCATACAGTTTCCTTACCATCTCCGGCTCCGTTATATGGTTTATCTTCACCTTTATATATGCCGGCTTGCCCTGTTGCCTGTTCTTTATCTCGTTGTTTATCAGTCTGACAAACTTCTTCTTCATCTCGTTGGGCGACACAAGCAGCTCCTTGAACGTCACAGGCATGTAAGGCTTCTCTATGAACGTGAACACCGCATTGACGTCCTTCACGATGTTCTTTGCCGCAGTCATGAGCATGTAATCGGTATAGACGCGCGCGTTTCCCTCATGAAAGTTGCCTGTGCTGACGCATGCTATGTCGCTGCCGTTCCTCATTCCGATGTGCGTTATCTTGGAGTGCACCTTCAGGTTCTCCACTCCGAATATCACATGCACGCCTGCGTCCTGCATCTTCTTCGACCAGTTGATGTTGGAAGCCTCGTCAAACCGCGCCAGCAACTCTATCACCACCGTCACCTTCTTGCCGTTGCGCGCGGCGCAGATGAGAGCCTTCACCACCTTGGAGTCCTTCGCCAGACGATACAGGGTCGTCTTAATGCTCTTCACCTCCTTATGTATGGCAGCCTCCTGAAGCAGACGTATGTAATAGTCGAAACTGTGGTACGGCACGTGTATGAACCGGTCTCCCTCCTGCACCATGCGCAGCACACTGTCCCGGCTACTGTTCGTCTCCGGTCTGACGATGGGTTTCCACACCGGATACTTCAGGTCGTCGCGTCCGCAGTCAGGGAAAGCCATCAGGTCCTTATGGTTGTGGTAGCGTCCTCCAGCCTGCACAGTGTCGAGCTTGTCGAGGTTAAGCAGGTTCATCACACGCTTGTGCAGAGCTGCCGGCATGTCCTGATCGTATATCACTCTGAGCGCGTCGCCCTTCCTGCGGCTCTTCACTCCCTTCGATATCTTCTGCAGAACGCCTGTCCGCAGGTCGTTGCCTATCTCCATCTCCGCATCCTTCGTGAACTTGAAAGCATACGCCTCAAAGTGCGTGTATCCCAGTCCGCCGAAGATGAACGGCAGACAATAGCGTATCACGTCGTCCAGATACATCAGATATTTGTTCCCGTCACGGTCGGGCAGCCTCACGAACCGTCCGCTCACCTGCACCGGCAGCTCTATCAGCGCGTAGTCGCCCGCCTTCCTGCCCTCGGTGTTCATCTTCACGGCGAGGTATATGCTGTCGTCCGTCTCCTCGGTGAGCTGTCTGGCGGCGGTTATCCACACCGGACTCACAAAGCCGCTCAGCCTCTGCCGGAAGAACCGTCTCACATACCTCTGCTGCTCCTCGTCGAGCTCGTTCTCATTTAGCAGGAATATATGTTCGTCGCGCAACCTGCTTCTCACTCCTGCCAACGCCTCCTCATATTCCTTCGCATATACGGCGTTGAGCCTGTTTATGCGTTTTATAAGTTTCCGGGCGTGCTCACTCTCCTTCCTCAGCGACTTGTCCTCACACTCCGCTATGCGGCTCAGCGTAGCCATGCGCACTCTGAAAAACTCGTCGAGATTGTTGGAGTAGATGCCGAGAAAGCCCAGCCGTTCCAGCAGCGGCACGTTCTCCCTGGTTGCCTCCTGAAGTATGCGCCGGTTGAAATACATCCAGCTAAGGTCGCGGTCGATGTAGTCTGAATGTGCTTTTTTCCTCCTGTCTGTCTTGTCTGCCATATTCCGTTTTTAGTTTTATGCAAAGGTCGGATAAACATACTACAATAATGCTACACTTGTGTTACAATCCCGATACAGCCATGCTGCCGGGAGCTTTCATGATATTGTCAAAGCCACCGTCCGCACCATGCCAAGGCATGAGTCTACGGGCGGCTGATACGGAGGGCGCGTCCGCCGTCTGCGGCGGCTCATTCCGCCGCTGTTCCGCCGTAATATCTCACAGCCATCTCCGCGATGTCGGCAGGCACGAGAGAGCTTATGTCCCCGCCCTCCTTTATGAGCCGCCTTATCTCCGTGCTGCTCACGTCATACAGTCCGGTGTCTACCACGCGCGCCCCTGCTGGCAGCGACCGCGCGTCCACGTTGTATCCGCGTCGCGGATAAATAAGTATCTCACACGAGCTCACTATGTCTGCGGCGTGATACCATTGTCCGAAGCGCGCCCAGTTGTCCGCTCCTATCATCAGCACGAACTCCCTCTCAGGAAAGTCGCGCCACAGAGACTGCAACGTGCGCCATGTGTACGACGGCAGGGGCAGCGACATCTCATAACCGCACGCCTTCAGTCCTGCCATGCCCCTTAGCGCCGCGCGCGCCATCTCCATGCGTCTCGTGTCGTCGAGCAGCGAGCCGCGCTCCTTAAGAGGGTTCTGCGGCGACACCATGAACCACACCTCCTCCAGCCCGGCTTTCTCCCTCATCTGCCGCGCTATGGCTATGTGGCCGTTGTGTATGGGGTTGAACGACCCGCCGTAGAGTCCTGTGCGTATCTTCTCCATATGTCTGTTGTCCGGTGTCACGGCAGGTGCGGCTGTGTCCGTCGCGCCGTGCCGTGTGTCAGGTTACAGTCCGAGAAACTCCTTCACGATGGCAAGTGTCTCCTCCTCCGCCTTCTGCAGGTCGTCGTTCACCACCACCCTGTCGAACTGTCCGGCAAAAGTCAGCTCGAACTCAGCACGCGCTATGCGGTCGTCTATCACCTCCGGGGCGTCTGTTCCGCGCCCTTCCAGACGGCGGCGCAGCTCGTCTATCGACGGCGGCTGTATGAATATGCTCAGCGCGCGGTTGCCGTAATACTTCTTTATATTGCATCCTCCCTTCACGTCGACGTCGAACACCACGTTGTCGCCCTGTGCCGACTGTCTCTCCACCTGTTCCTTCAGAGTGCCGTAGAAGCGGTCTTTGTATACCTCCTCATACTCCAGGAACTCACCGTTGTCTATGCGGCGGCGGAACTCCTCGGGCGTTATGAAGAAATATTCCACCCCGTTCTGTTCCGTCCCTCTGGGCTGCCTGCTCGTGCACGATATGGAGAACGCCAGCCGCAGTTCACTGTGCCTCATCAGCCATCCTATGATGGTGCTCTTCCCGCATCCGCTCGGCGCGGAGAAGATAATAAGTTTTCCGGTTTTCATGTCACTGTGTGTTATGTGTGATTTATTATGCCGCCACGGTGCGCGTCGGGTCGAGGCGTCAGCACACACAGGCGGCATCTGCGTGTCAGAGAGCGTTGAGCACCTGCTCCTTTATCTGTTCCAGCTCGTCCTTCATCTTCACCACGATGTTCTGCATCTCGGCGTTGTTGCTCTTGCTTCCGGTGGTGTTTATCTCCCGTCCCATCTCCTGCGCGATGAATCCCAGCTTCTTTCCCTGTCCGCCGTTCTCTTTCATCGTCTCGCGGAAATACGCCAGATGGTTGGCGAGCCGCTGCTTCTCCTCGCTAATGTCGAGCTTCTCGATGTAGTATATCAGTTCCTGCTCCAGACGGTTCTTGTCGTATTCCACGTCGGGTATAGTCTTCAGCCCTTCCACAATCCGCGCCTTTATCTTCTCCACGCGCGCCTTCTCATACGGCTCTATGCTTTTGAGCAAAGCTGCAATGTTGTCTATCTTCTCCGTGAACTTCCGCTCCAGTGCCGCACCCTCCTGATTGCGGAACCCGATGAGCGCGTCTATCGCCTCGTCAATCGCCTTGCCAGCGACATCCCACTCCTCATCGTCGAGCTCCTCCACATCGCTTTTTGCCGTCACGTCCGGCATGCGCAGCAGTGTCAGAAACCAGTCCTCCGGTTCGGGAATGCCCGTCGCCGCAGCTATGTCCTTTATCTGCCGGTAGTAGTTCTCCACCAGTGCGGTGTTTATTGGAGTGGCGTCTGTGGCGGCGTCTTTCTCTATCCATATGGAGAAATCCACCTTACCGCGTATCAGTCTTGCCGTTATCGTCTGCCTTATCTCCATCTCCTTCTCGCGGTAAAGCGGTGCTATGCGGGTGGAAAGGTCAAGCGTTTTGCTGTTGAGTGACTTTATCTCTACATGTATTTTTTTTCCTTTACAGGTTGCGGTAGCCCTACCGTAACCGGTCATTGACTGTATCATATCTATATTTATATTTATTGTGACAGCGCGTCCCGCTGTCTGTGTGAATTAAAAAAATATCCTTTTTACGTAACGTCATCATGCGGTGAGACTGCCGTCATAAGGTTGCCGGATGACGTTTTTATTATTGCTGGATGGTGCATGCGGACCGGAAGACAGTCTGCATTCACCATTTCCAAGTGCAGTTTTTATTTCGCGAAGCTAATGCAAGGCGAGAGCAACAGCAAGACGGGAAAACTTTGTTTTACCGGGCTTGATATTGCCGAGCCGAAGCTTAGCTTATGCAAAGCTAATGCAAACGAGTGGAAAGAGAGCTTGCTCTTATTTTCCCGAGTGCAGCTTAGCTTATGCAAAAGTACAAAAAATATATATCCTCGCATTGTTTCCCGCACTATAATTTTGCCCGACACACACCGCCGTAACAATATTCCGCACTTTTACACCTGCCACACAGACCGCAAAACCGCATAAATATACACCTTCGGCAGTAAAAAATATTGACAATTGAAAATCGGGAAACAGCTCGTCGCACCCTGTCCACTACCCTCATGCCCCACCGTCACCACTATTGAGAAAGACTATAAAAACGGTGTTACAGTACAATTCCAGCCTCGTAACATCGCCAAAAAGCCTTTCCCGCGTCACCGAAAAGGCTCCGCGACATGACGATATACACTTTTCTGCACCACGAAAGAGGCTTTTCCGCAATGCAGGAAAGCCCGTTTCGCATCGCAGCACAGATCCCTCCGCAGCCACATTCAGTCCATACGCCTGACTGTCAGACACTTACACAAACCGCGCAAAACCAGCGTATTCGCATCCATATTTCCGTTTGTGGATTTCAAGGGCACTCTCGCGGACTTGCCGTGAATAATTATTCATCATCCGACAACCGTTTCCGCATATTTATGCAATGCCCCATAACCTCATCATCCCCACCCGCGCCAGCCAGTAGAGACGCAAAATCTTGCGTCTCACGAGCAACCCGTCGCTACATGGGAGCAGCAAAAACACCATGAATATATACGCATTATTTGCTTGGGAGACGCAAAATTTTGCGTCTCTACTTTGGATGCACCGCAATTTAATATACAAATATTTAAAACGGGAGACGCAAGATTTTGCGTCTCTACTTTGGATACACTGCAATATAATATACAAAAATTGAAATCGGGAGACGCAAGATTTTGCGTCTCTACTTTCGTTACACCGCAATATAACATATGGTGTCCTGCGCCATAAAACAATATTCCTCGCCATGTCTGAACAATCCGTCATACACTGTCGTCGCAACTGTAAAAGCCGGCATTTCACATGAAATTGTCATTGCGGAGGCACATACTGGCGGGCGTGATGAAAAAAAATCGTGTCCGGATGTCACGTTTTCGCGTTTCAGACGTTTATATTAATGGAAGACGAAATGAGGACCGACGAATTCAACAACACGATATTACCCATGCGCGGTGAGCTGAAAGGACTTGCCTGCCGCCTTGCCGGTGACACATGCACAGCGGAAGACATGGTGCAGGAAGTGATGCTACGGCTGTGGAGCATGCGCGACTCGCTCGACACCGACGGACACAACCGCGCCCTCGCCTTCACCATCCTGCGCAATCTCGCAGCCGACCGCAGGCGTCACGGACGCTACGAACAGGGGCGCGCAGCCACTTACGAGCCTGCCGCCGACTACTCCGACGCACTGGAAGCGCGCGACGAGGCTGACCTCGTGAGGCGCATCGTGGACACTCTGCCTGCCTTGCAGCGCATGATATTCCGCATGAAGGAGATTGAGGGATACGACGCGAGCGAGATCATGCAGATAACCGGCTGCTCAGCGGAGAACCTGCGCAAGAACCTGTCGAGGGCACGCATGAGGATACGCGAGGAGTTTGTCAGACTCACGGCTGAACGCCGCACCTGACGCATACGTACATTTTATCAATACACATACTGACATGAAGAAGAACGACGGACACATAGGCACACTGATAGAACGCTACTTCGACGGCACAACCACCGCCTCGGAGGAACGTGAGCTGGCACGCTACTTCAGACAGGCGGGCGACGACATACCCGACGAGTGGGTGCCCATACGCGCCATGATGGCTTATGCCGACGAGGAACGCGCCGCTGTTGACGCGCCCGACACCACCGGCGTGAGGACTGCCCGCACCGCCGTGATGAGGCGAAGGCGGCTTATCCCTGCTGTCGCCGCACTGCTCGCGGCAGCCTGTGTGGCAGGCGTGCTGCTGCTCACAGGCACCCACGGAGGCAGCGACGGCTACGCGGTGATAGACGGTAAGGTGTACACCAGCCGACGGGTGGTGGAGCGCGAGGCTGTGGAGGCGTTGCGTATGGTGTCTGCCGACGACTCCGACCCCTACTCGGCACTCGACATGATGACCTACTGAGAGGCTCTCCCTGTCACATGCTGACGCGACAAAGTGCCGTCAGAACATATAAACGAACAGACGAAAAAAGAAACAGCATATATATGAAACACTTTTATATCGGTCATACACACGGCTCGTGGCGCCGCACATTGTTCTCCCGCATGCTGGCGGTGACGGTGATGACGATGCTCGCCGTGACCGTATGCGCACAGAAGGGGCTCGCCGTGGACGAGGTGTTCAGCCGGTTCGGACACGAGCGGGGCAGCAAGATGGTGGAGATGAACAACACCACGCTGCTGGGATACAGGCTGAAGGTGTACAAGAGTCTCATATACCGGAGAAACGCCGAGGGCATAGAGACAATACTGAAAGCCGACCGCCGCAAGGCGAAGAAGATACGCGAGGTGGTGGAGGACGGACAGGTGGTGAGCGGGTACTACATGATGGAGCCCGCCGCAAAGGACGCCAACCGCTACGTTCTCTTCAGCAGGAACGGCAAAGGACGCGGCACCGTGATATACATAGAGGGCGACCTGTCGCCCGACGACATCATGAAACTGTGCTATTCGAGAAAATAACGTAAAACAGAATACATATGGACATTAGAAAAACTCTTCTGCCGGTGATGCTCATACCGCTCACCGCAATGGCTTCGGAACCTTCCGACACCACTCTCATGGTGAACAACAGACAAATAACGGTGAACGACTCGGCGGGCATAACGAGCGTGACCGTCTACGACAAGAGCGGCGGACAGCTCACACGCACATACGAGACGTGCTTTGCCGACGGACAGGAGGTGGAGCGGGTGTATGTCACCTCACCCTTCATCCCGCAGATGCTGGGCAAGAACAAGCGTCCTATGGAGAGCCATTATCCGTTCTTCTTCATGGGCTACAACCTGTTGGCGGACAACGCTTTCGGCTTCAGCGGAAGCTCGGCTCTGCACACGCGCGACTCAAAGTCGTGGGAGTTCGGCTTCACTCTGGCGAGCGTGGCGTTCAGGCTTGGCGGCAATTTCGCCCTGACAACTGCCATGCAGACCACATGGGCGTACAATCACTTTCAGGGAAACAACGTCATGACGACCACAGACGGCATGTCGTCGCTGGAGAAGAAGGAGGACGTGAAGGTGAAGAAGAGCTACATCACCTACAGCACCATACGCATACCGCTGATGATGGAATGGTCGGAGAAGAGCTTCTATGCCGGACTCGGCGCGTCGGTAGACATGCGCATGTCGGGCAAGTCGAAATACCGCGCCAACAAAAAGACACGCACACAGACCGACGACATCAACCTCAACCCGCTCGGACTGAACCTTGAGATGCGCCTGGGATATGGTGCGCTGATGATATACGGGCGTGCCGGACTCACTCCTCTGTTGAAGACGGGACGCGCGCCAAAGTGCTATTCGGAATCGTTCGGTATGGGAATACGTCTCTGAAAAGGCATGGCGCGCGGGAAACAGTGCGCGCCATGCCATAGGAAGAGAAATAGAATGCCGATGCCTCGGCATTATTCCATAGATTAAAGACTTATTATGTTGAGTGTGAATCCGAACGAAGTGCCGTTGGAGCAGAACATCCACGGCGCGCAGGACACCCTCACCTTGTGCCTGGCAAGCTCACGGCAAGGGTTGCCGGCGAACAGACCTATCACCTCGTTGACGGGGTCTATGAGGAAGGCAACGATATTGCCGAGCGTCCTCGAACCGAACAGCGTGTAGCCGTTGTCCACTATGCTCCTCTTCAAACGGTAGAAAGTCTCGCCGAGGATGAGCCCCGACATCGGAGTGACAATAAGGTCCTGTACGGACGGAACCTCCATGAACGCCTCTATGCCGTACTCCCAGAAGAGGGTGGATATGGCGGTGCAATAGAGGAAAGAGCCGAGGGCGTTGAAGCCCAGACTGCGTGCGCTCATGTAATAGGCGGCTCCGGCGTAAGGATGGAGCACGTAGTTGAATATAAACTTGTCGCCGTCGAACCTCGGACCTTTCCTCACGTGATTGCTCCAACGCTTGAAGAAGGGCACCCGGCGCAGCTCTTCCTTGTTCCATGCCGTGGCGTTCTCGGGCAGAAGCTCGAGCACACCGAGAGCCGTCATGCCCCCTGCGAACAGCACGCCCGTGTTGAGCCACATGCGCTTATAGTCGGGACAGCCCGTGCTTAAAGAATAAGGCAGCGCGTAGATGTTGGGCTTCCCCTTCCCGGCTTTCCTCAAAGTGTCGGCAGCAATGACACGTGTCACTGCCGTATCGGGGCTGTGCGCGGCTATGGAGTCCGCCGTCATTGCCGCGCGGCACGGCATTACAGTGACGGCGCACAGTGCCAGACTTATTATGCGGTTTGCTTTTCCTTTCATATATATAATGTCTTTGGCGGCGGCAGAGAGTCATCAATGCTGTGTGAGACGCTGTGTTCTGCCGTTCCGGACAGCTGTCCGAGTGACTTTCCTTTTAAATGGATAATGCAAACGGGAGGGAAAAGAGCATGCTCTTAATTGCCCGAGTGCAACTTATCTTTGACAAATTTAGGGATAAAAAGGATAGTCAGTACTATGCGGCAGACTAAAAATGACGAAAAAAACTAAAAGGAATTGAAAACCGGAATACCGTGTTAAGTTTTACTAAAAAGCACTGTCCCATACTTCTTCATGTGTATACAGAAAGGGCAACAGCCGCACTCACCTGGCTTGGAGTGTGCGTGCGGCTGTCGCCTTTTGTGTGGTTATATATACCGGCAGCGCGTTGTCATCGCACTCTCTCGAGTGTGATGTTGCCCATGATGAGAGAGTTGCCCTTGCCGGTCTTTTCAATCTGCACCGTGATGGAATTGTCCTGAGCGGTCAGCCCGATTTCTCCCATGCCCGCATCCTCGCGGAATGTGTCGGAGGCGGAGTGCGTATCGCGCCAGTCTGACACAATTCTCTGCCTCTGCCATATGCGGAACCGCGCTCCGGCAGGTGTCTCGTGAAAGCTCATACGGAGCCTGTAGCGTCCCTCAGGAATACCGTTGAGCATGACGCGCAGCCTACCACCGCTTTCCGTGGACAGGCGAAGTCCGCGGTCGTTGTTTATCTGTATGTCGCCTTCGGGCGTTATCTCCATGAGCTGCGGATAGAAAACATGTCTGTCGGGAAAGTGTTCTCTGAGCAGGTCTCCGGCAGGCTGCATGCGGCTCACGGGCGCGGTGTCCGAGTAGTAGAATGCTATCGAGGTGTAGTCCACGGGATAGCAGTTGTTCACATCACCGTGTTCTATGCCGTGGAAAATCTCTCTGTCGAAGGTCAGCTTGTCGCTTACGAAGAAACGGTAACCGCCGGTGCGCGACATCTGAAGCGAATAGTCGAGACATCCGTGAAGCGGCATGCTGTGCCCGCGGTCCCAACGGTCAAGCAGCGCATACCACCCTCCGTTGAAGTAATCCTCAGATCCTGTGCCGTGCATGCGCGGCTTTCCGTCGACAAACGTACTGTCGTCGCCCTCGAAGAAGGTAGTCATGCCGGAGCGCAGACCGCGCGCAAGGAGTATGGTGCCGACGTAGTGTCCACGGCTTTTCTCGCTGAGGAATGTGTGATATTGTCCTATCGGTGTGCGTGTGCGACGCCACGAGGAGTAGAATCTGCCCTCTTTCGCGGCGTCACGACCGGTGGAGTTGTGGTATATCCTCACCTTTACGGTTATGGGCGGCTGCTGTATGCTGTCGTCTCGGAGATAAAGGAGCCTCATGGTGGCGCGTTTGTCGAAAGGCATCGGCAGGTAACAGTAGTTGGTATATCCGCTCCGTCCCATGAGCATCCCGCGCATGGCAGGGCGTCCGTAGGCGTAGCCGAAGAAGTCGGCGACGGGCGCGCATATGGCATCGGTACTGTCATTGTCCCATCGGGCGGTGAGTATGACGTTCCTGTCATTGCCCTCAAAGGCGTTGCCGCCGTCGAGCTCTATCCCCGTGATGCGTCCCGGCGAACCGCTCTCGAAGACCACCTCCCCGTCACCGGGGCTGAGAGTGACGGTCTTCTCGCTCACCGCTGCTCCGGAGGAACGCCCATGCGCGAAAGCCATGGCATCAGGACGGGCGGCAGACCAGGCGCGGCACACCTCGTCGAGCAGCGTCCTGTCGGCATCGGTGAACGTGCCGTCGTAGGTCTCCACCTTCATGCCGGGCAGGCGGCGGTATTGTATCTGTATGAACTGCAAGCCCTCGCCCTCCATCACAATCTTACACGACCGGGCGTAGGTGATGGGCAGATAGCAATAGAAGCCGCCCACCTCGTTGCCGCACAGAGGACTGACGAATGGAAAAACCTTGCCGGAGAAGAGGTCGGAGAAACGGATGCGCAGTCCCGGTTCGCTCTTCCCGTCGAAGTAGAAGCTGAGCATGTTGTCGTTGGGAGTGGGTGTCCATATGCGGTTTATCACTCCCGCGCCCTCCATCTCGGCTATTACGAGTCCTCCGTTTTCCTTGCGCAGGTAGGAGTGTTTGCCCGAAAAGCCGTCGTCGTTGCCCCATGTGCGGTCGTAGCTGGAGAACTGTTCGACATGGCAACCGTCCCGATATTCGGGCAGACGGTCGATGGCGCGGAGCAGAACGAGTTCGTCTGTCCATCTGTATTTGTCACTGGAGACGGCACTGACGGTGTAAAGCATGATGCAGAACAGTGCCAAAGGTCGGATGATGTAATGGATTCTCATATCAGTTACAGGTTTTTATATGTAACGTGAAACCGCACGTTTTATTGTAAAAACGCCCGTACGCATCGAGCGCACGGGCGGTCCGAAATAAACTATTTAACCAAAATAATTGCCAGCCGCTGCCGGACAAGTATTGGGTGAATGTCATTTGTTCACGGTGTCGGGAGTGAACCGCAGCGTGTAGGTGTAGCTTCCGCTTGTGGGGCACTCATATTCCGGCAGGCAGACATCGCCCTGACAGCTGTTGTTTCCGAGTCCGCGCTGCCAGTAGTCGAAGTGGGCGAACACTTTGCCGTATCGGGTCAGGTCGTACGGATGGAGCACAGTGCTCCACATTGTGTTGCCAGCATCGCCCCACTGAGCCTCATCATAGTGTGAGAGAGAGAACGCCACGGTGCCCAGAGTCTCCACCTTGAGCGTCGTTCCGGTCTGCGGATTGGTTAGCGTAAGGTCGCGCAGAGCCTGATGGTCGCCCATTGTCTGCGGATGGGTGAGTTCCTCAAACATGTTGTCTACAGTAGTGGCGTAGCGTCCAAGATATGAGCCGGTCTGCCTGTCCACATAGTTTGACCACGGACCTTTGGCGTAATACTCCACTCCCTCGAAGCCGTCAGCGAACTCCATACCGATGCCCAGACGGCGTGCGGCGCGCTGAGGCGAGAGCGTGACACGCATGTCCACCACGCCTGAAGGATAGAACGTATAGGCTATGGTGTAGTTGCATATGGTGCCGCTGCCGCTCTGTGTCATGGTGACATTGTCTCCGTCCTTACCAAAAGACTTTGTTATGCTGTGGCTTGTCCGTTGACTGAGCGCCATGGATTGCAGGTCGCTGCTGCAGTCGTTGTCTATGTCGCGGAAGCAGTTGAAGTCGGGTCCCGCCGCGATGAGCTGCTGTCCGTCGAATGTCCATGAGCTCATCTGTCCGTCACTTCCAAATCTTATCTCGAACGTCTTGCCGTCGGCGGTCGTTCCGCTTACGGTGTTGTTGCCCGAAGTGACGCTTCCTCCGCCGGTGACATCAGGCAGTTTGTCGGCGCGTTCTTTAAGTATGAACTGCTCCTCTGCGGGAGTATAGCCCGCGTCAGCCCATGAAGCGTCGTCCCGAAGACTCAGTCCCACCATTATGGTGTACTCTCCTTCAGAGTCGCAATCTGTGGTGTAAGGCACCTCTACCGTTCCTGTCTGATCCGGAGCGACGGCAGTCATCGGTGTGGAACCGTTCTCCACGAGCCGTCCGTCATGCAGAACGGTGTATGTAAGGTCGAACTCGCTCAGGTCGGTGAAGTTGTACTTGTTCTTCACGGTGAGCGTCTTTCCGTCCAGACTCTCGAAGTCCGCATACTGATAAACCTTCTTCACCTCGGCAAGTTTTGCCGTGCGGGCACGGTCGGTTGTTATTATTCCGTTGTTCATGAAGTTGCCCTGGAATCCGAAGTTTAAACCGCTCGGACTGTTGTAGTCGTATCCCGACGTGAAGTAATGGAAGCCTCGGTCGTCCTGCTTCTGCCCTGCGAGCAGCTTCTGCGGGTCGTATATGGATGTGTCTACCCAGTCCCAGATGCATCCGCCGATGATTCCCGTGCTGCTCTCTATCACGTCCCAGTATTCCTGAAGGTTGCCAACAGCCTGTCCCATGGCGTGCGCATACTCGCAGATGAAGTAAGGCATACCGTTGTTTCCGCTCGAATAGCCGCTCACCTGCGATACTGTGGGGTACATGTTTGAGAACATATCGGAGTAGCCGCTTGTGGCACTTCCTGCCTCATAATGCACCATACGGTCGTCCAGTCTCTTTATCGCCTCATATGCGTCGCGCAGGTTGCTGCCGTTACCGCACTCGTTTCCGGTGGACCAGAATATGACGCTCGGGTGGTTGCGGTCGCGCAACACCATGCGCACATTGCGGTCGACGAACATCGAAGACCACGATGTGTTGCTTGTAAGTCCCTGATTGCTGTGGCACTCAACGTCAGCCTCGTCCATGCAGTAAAGCCCGTAGTAGTCGAACATGGCGTACATCTTGGGCTGGCGCGGGTAGTGGCTGGTGCGCACGGTGTTGACGTTCGACTGCTTCATGAGCGTTATGTCCTTCAGCATTGTCGGCACGTCAATGGCGCGTCCCTTCTCCGGATGGGTGTCCTGAGTGTTCACTCCCTTGAAGAACACGCGCTGTCCGTTGATGTATACAAGCGTTCCTCTCCGCTCGATGTTGCGGAATCCGTATTTTGTGGAGAACACCATCTCCTCGCCTCCGTTGGCATTGCTCTGGCGCACAACCACGGTATAGAGATGCGGTTTCTCAGCGTTCCACGGCGTGAGACCGGATAACTGACGGCTGCTGAGCGTGATGCTCTTTGCAGTCTCGCCCTCAGCCATGCTCACGTTCTGCGACATGCGTGCCACCTCCGAGCCGTCGGCATCGAGCAGCTGCACCTCTATCTGTTTCTCGGCTGCCTCTCCGTCGCGGTTGTCAATCTCCAGAGCGACGTTCAGCGTAGCCTGTGTGGCGGCGGTGTTCATGTCTGTCGCGGTGATGTAATGGTCGCGTACGAATGTCTTGGGAGTCGCCACGAGATACACGTCACGGTGTATTCCAGCCAGATGCCACATGTCCTGTCCTTCAAGATAGGAACCGTCGCACCAGCGGTAGACACGTACGGAGAGCTGGTTCTCACCGTCCTGTGTGACAAAACCGGTGATGTCGAACTCAGCGTCGGTGTTAGCACCCTCGCTGTAGCCTACATACCGTCCGTTAACCCATACCGCCGCAGCACTGTAAACACCGTCGAAGTGGAGGAAGACGCGCTTGTCTCCCCAGCCCTCGGGCAAGGTGAAGGAGCGGCGGTAGAAGCCTGTGGCGTTATGGTCTTCAACACCATACTGGGTCAGACCTCTGCGGGCGTAGGGTGGCTCGTTGTAGAACGGATAGCCCACGTTGGTATACACCGGTGTGCCGAAGCCTGCCATCTCCCACGAAAGGGGCACAGTGATGGTGTCCCAATTGGAGTCGTCCAAGCCTGCGGCATAGAACTCGCTTGATCCGGGACCGCTAATCGTGCCCGGAACAAAGCGGAACTTCCACGTGCCGTTGAGGTTGAGAGTCATCGCCTTCTCCGGTGTGAGCCACGGAGTGTTGTAGAACGGGTCGGTGTTCATGTCCGCCGTAGAGGCATAGGGAATGAATGTGGCGTGCGCATCTTCCTTATAGTCGCCCAGCTTCTGCTGGTCGGAGATGAACGATATGTCGAATATGCGCTCCTCCTGTATGGGAGGTTCGCTTCCGCCCTCGGCTTTTGTGAACACATAAGACACCGCATTGTCCTGACTTGTAGTGCTCACCGGCGAACCGTCAGTGACCGTAAGATAATAAGGAACGCCGTTGAAGCTGACGCAAATCTTATAGCTTCCGTCGTCCTGGGGCTTGAAACTGAACAGCTGGTTGGCGTTTCCCTTCTCCACCTGCCACTGCAACGGTGGTTTCGTTCCGCCGTCGCACGCCATGTCGAGAGCCTTGCCTGAATATTCGTTCACGAGTCTGTAGCCGTATTCTGACGCTGTCTCCTCATACTCCAGACGCCACTGCTGGTTGGTGGTGTTGGCGAGAGACTCCACAAGGATGGGCGCATCGTTAGCCGTGGAGTTCACCGTAAACACGCTGTTAGGGTTGCCTGCCACGCTGATATAGTACTTTTCGCCCACCGCAGGCGTTCCGTCACCGGTCGTACCTCCGCCATCTCCGCTCTCGTCGGGAGTAATCACGCTCACCTCTTTATATGTAGCCCAGCTGCGGGTGTTGCCTTCAAGGCTTCCCACAGTGAGCGAGCCGAGGGCGTAAAGCTCCCGCATGGCATCCGCAGTATAGCTTGCCATGAGCTCGCCGTTGATGTGCAGACCCTCCTTGTCGAGCTCCACGATGAGGTCGGTGCTGGTCAGCGTGTATTCGCTCTGCACGCTCGTCTGCCGCATGTTCACCCAGTTGAGCTGCAACCGGCGGCTCGACGGAGTATAATAAAGGTGTATGTTGTGCCTGCCATACCACACGCTGATGTCGCCGCCGATGGATAGGATGTTCTCATTATCGTTGAAACTCTGACATGAGGAGAGGTCTATTTCCGCCCGTAATGTCTGCGTACCAAGGTCTATTTCACCTAATGTCTTTGAGAACTGACTGCCATTGGGTGCAAAACTTTCCCACAACACCTCTTTTGTCTGTGCCGTAGAGTTTGTCGTTGCCGCAAGCCATAGCAGCGCGGAGATAACCGCTATTATTATATTATTATGTGTTGTAATTTTCATTGTCCTACGTTTTATTTTATTACGACTTTCTTTCCATCTGTCACATACACTCCAGGTGTCATACCGTCAGTATCGTCAGAGTTCTTTCCAGTACTCTTTCCGTCGATTGTGAATACTTCTCCCGGCTCGCCATCAGAGGTTAGAGTACCATCGATGCCTGTTGTTCCATCGTCTATTGCCCATGCGTTGAGCTTTGAGCCTGCCGTACCATCGGTAATATAACAGCGGAAACCCTTTGACTCCATCGGAGAGACGAGCTGATATACCTTGTGTCCTGTGCCTATGACGAAAGCGTCAGCAGGAACTTCCATCTTGTTGAAGCAACCGCGCATAAATACCCCATCATGCTCTACATCGAGCGGTTTCTGTGCAAATGAGGTCACTCCGTCTATCTCATAAAAACCACTTTCCGGGGTGGAGTTCTTCGGATTGATGAGATAAGGCTTACCAGCCGTTATACAATCTGCGTATGTAAAATGCATCGTTGTACCATCACAGCTTGTGAATGCGGCAATAAGTGTGCCCTCACCGAATACAGACCGTACCTGCGCGGAGTTCATATCGAATGGCAGACACAGCGTATTCCATCCTCCGGAAGACAGAGTGCGCCGCAGCCGCACCTTAACACCGCCCTCAGAATCATAAGGCTCGTTGTACTCAGTCGCGTTCTCATCAAACATCACCGTGTTTTCCTCATATCCGCTCTCTGCCACAAGTTTCCATCCTCCGTCAGCATACAACGCATCCGGCATATATGTATCCTGCGTCACCTCACCATTCTCACCACCATAAATATAGGTGAATGCATTGCTTTCCCTGTTAAGATAAGCCACGCGGCATGCGTCCTCCACATTGCCGTCTTCACTTGGTCTGATGAGCCATCGGTCATACTGTCCAGAGCCATCGGAACTAAGTCCGTCATGAGTTGACGCTGTTATGCGTCCCTGAGGAACGGTCATATAGAACGTTCCTGCAACATCACCCGTAGAGGTCAGAGTCACGGCTGTTCCGGAGCCACCAAGTTTCACTGAGCCATCGGGCATGGCAGTGAGCCATGCATTGCGTCCTGTGTTGTAGATATAATATGTTTGTCCATCCTCCGGAGTCTGCGGCGACGACTGAGCGTGTACGGCAGAAGCGGTCATAAGGATGAAAAAAATTGTTGCTGTTGTTTTCATTGCTTTCTGTGTTGTCGTTGTAGTCAAGTCTGATTGCGTGTCACCATTTGGTGTCCCAAACATCAATGTTGTTCTCTTTACCCAATATCTCCGTCGGGTTCTCATGCGTCACTCCTTCTCCTCCAAGTCCGTTCTCCATACTTAGAGTCATATCGGATTCCTCTTCGTGACTTCCCTGCAAGATATCACTCTCAGTCTCCATACCCACAACGACAGCTTCAGGTCTTGTGTAATGTTCTTTTTTCATAAAATGCGTATTTTGTTGTGTTAATGATTGTTTATAGTGCGGCACTATGAATGCCGTCTGTAATAATGCAAAAAAGCCAAGCGTATCCATATCTGGAACGCCTGGCTTTATATGATTACTGCGTTATGGCAGTATATATGTCATTGAAAATTTATCGAACAACATGTTTTCTACCATTTACAATATAGATGCCCTTTGCAAGTCCATTAAGTGATGTGCCTTCAGCAACCTTCTGTCCATTGAGGTTGTATACTCCGTTTGCGGTCGCACTCTCCGGTGCTGTCTCTGTCACAATGTTGTTTATGTCGGTTGTCTGTCCGTCACCGAAGTCGAAGCTCAGCGCATTGTTGTTTGTTCTATCACGCAAGAGCCACATTGTTCCTGTGAGATTAACCCATCTACTTGTAAGGTGGTACATCTTGCCTCTTGACACTACGTAGTCTCCTGCTTTTGTAACGTTCTTTGACCAACAGAAAAATCCCTCATAATCAAGCGTACCGTCATTTGTATTATAACTCTTTGTCACCTTTCCGAGACTGTAATCCATACCATTGTTCGTGAGAAGATCAGTCAATGTGTATTCGCGTGTCACACCATTAATCTGATATATCGGACCCGTATAAGTTACCTGAATCTTGCGATCTTGACCAAGTACGTTGTTTGTGACATCAAAAGTATATGGGTCATCTCTTGCCACATCCGGTGCGTTTGTCACCTTGATGACATAGCACTCTCCTGCTGTCAACACAACTTTATTAGGATCACTATCCAAATCTTCAGGTACGAAACGAATCTGATTTCCATTATTTGCCAGTCCTTCAAGTTTGCTCAACTTCACCTCATCACCGAAAGCCGACTTCACTTGTGTTGCTGTAAGGTTAACCGGAAGGACAAGAGCTTCCCACTGGGGATTGTCTATATATCCGTCACCGTATGCATCTGCACCGAAATCACGTGCGAGATTGAACACGCCAGCGTACCCGTACTGGAACTCATCAATACCTCTTGGATTATCATTACTCAAAGCAACATTACTTGTACCATATGCGTTGATACCGAACTCACTTGTACCTGAATAATAAACACGGATATTGTCCACATACAAAGTTCCGGCGAGTTCATTTTTAGCGACACCAATCATGAGAGTACCAGTTTTTCCATCAGGATTTGTTGCAGGTACGTTTATTGATATTTGGATAAGCTTGTATGTCATGTCAGGATTATAAATGGAAGCAGCATGATTGGCAGGAATACCACCGGTACCAAGGAAATCAGCAGCAGCAACATTTGCACGGAAGTAATCATGGTCATCAATGGTGTAAGCCATCTGCTTATGTATACTGTAGTAGTTATTAGTGAAATTAGCCTGATCCGTTTCATCAAGTATTGGGATAAGCGCGCCGTCCGGTGTACCACCTGCCTGTCCATTAGAAGCAAAAAGATAGGCTATATTTCTTTGGTTGCTGATGTCATCATCATCATTGGACACAAAAGCCTGAGCAGTGATTGTATATGTTCCAGCCGGAACATTATCATACGACTGACGCATGATAATAGGTTGCTTCATCTCTGCCGCACAGAAATTACCGTATTGCTTTGCATAATCAAGAGTATGGTCACCATAACTGGAATTATGTCCTTTTCCATCAGCTTTAATGCATTCTGCGCCAGGTGTCATTGAACGGTATGCTTTATATCCTGCTACACCAAGACTTCCATCCTCTGGTATCTCTTGGGTATAATCATCAATACTATACCACTTCCAGGAAGCGTCCTTGTCCATATACCGCACGAAACGTGTATTCAAGAAAAGACCGCTCACTTCAAGATTTGTCTTTGTCTGATGTGTAACTCCGAGTATTGCCTCGCGAAATGCATCACGCGGGATAAGCAACCAACGATCCGTAGAATTAGATTTTGAAGCGACCATTTGTAATGTATTATTTTCACTGTCAACAGAAAGTGTGTTTGCATTATTGGGAGCCTCCGCGTTGGTTATGGTATAATACGTTTTCCCATTAAAGTCACCAGCAGTTAGCCTCCATAAACCATAGCTCGTATTTCTGTCAAGGAACACTCTCTCTGTACAGCCCCCTTCTTTCAGCTCAGCACCTAATAAAGAACCGAAATTAGGATTGTAAAGTGAGCCTTCAAATTGGTAACTACCATTAGAAGACTTAACATACATCCTCATACCTCTGTTTGTAACAATGGCTTGCGTTCCATACTCACCACCGGCTGTAACAAACGTGTATGTGTCTGTGTTTGGATTCCAATTACACAAATAGATTCCGTCGATGTCAGACTTGCCCTCTCCATAAGATTTTATTGCTGTAGTTACATCCACAGCATAATTTATCCAGTCTATATCTTCTTCAGTCTGTTGTGCAGAAGCAGACGTAACACTACCGAATAACATTGTAGCGGCAGCGGCAAAAAATAATGTAAACTTCTTCATCATTTTCTTCTCAAATTTGGTTTTTCTCTTTTTTTACACACTTTATTCCCAAACATTATATCCCTTAGCGTTCTGAGAACCAGGCGTCCACTGGTCGTTGTCACCATCTGGATTGCCATCTACAATGTCTAATGAGGACTCACCGCCATCGGGAGTCCACGATTCAGCCAGCAAGTTTTCACTTTCAACTTGCACAATTTCGCAATGCGGAATTAAATACTTTTTTTTCATCATGCGTTAATTTATATATTATAATTTCACTTGTTCAAAGTGATGCACACCTTAACCATCACCATGTGTGTGCCTGTATGCAGCCGGATATGTTTGCGGCCTGCGCTGTAGAGTAAAAGAAAATAGCTTGATTTTAAGATTTATGCCTTCTTTCCGTAATCTGTTTTTTTAATGTTGTACTTGTTATATTCAGTAATACATTCAAAAATATAGTAGTACCTCCATATCGGGAGGAACGTGCCGTATTTCAACTAAACCTCTGCAAAGTTAATACCTAAAGTTTCGCAAGTGAAAATTCACAAGCGTGATTTAACGTAATTTTGGAATAA
>ERZ779851.1381-NODE-1381-length-21529-cov-5.592856_pt1 | contig 21529 bp, 15 predicted proteins | sample MGYA00511094_ERZ779851 | MGnify/ENA primary metagenome ERZ779851 (study PRJEB29588, sample SAMEA2155512) | human gut metagenome | biome: human gut; feature: human-associated habitat; material: faeces | place: Denmark | collected 2008/2010 ...
ACAGAATCCGCCCCACAAAAAAGTCCGTGTCGGGCAATATCCTCTCTCCGCAAAGGGTTGGATACGCGGCTGTTAACCTCTGTTGCAATTACACTCACTTTTAACAAGAAAACAAAAGAAAAGGCGAACAATTTAGATATCCGATGAAAATCGGATTTATATGACCTGCAAGCCCTTGTGATATAAGGCTTTGCATATTCTTTCGATTTTCCAAAAATCACTGCAAGTTCTTTTACTATCTATTTTGTGATTTTGTTCAATATTTCGAATCATTGACACTTATCTAAAGCAACAACTTTCTTGTAAAAATTTGTTGTCTTTTGGAATAACCGAGCTGCTTAATGCACATTATATCCCTCTATTCATTCGAGATTATCTCGTCAAAATTATCCATTTCATCTTTTTCAATCAAATTTAAAATTTCCAATAACTGCTTTGAAACCACTGAATAATCTTCTATGATTCTTTTAAGTATAAAAGCAGGATGCATTTTTAAATTAATGTCAAAATCGCTCATTACTCCTACATTTGGAGAATTTCGATGTGTCATTTTATTTCTTTGTTCATTAACAAATTTATGATTACCTTTCCATTCTCCCTCGCAATCCGTATCATCATCTTCACAAATATATTTATGTATCTCCCTTGCTTTCTCTTTAAATTTGTCATTTATTTCCTTGTCGGGATTGAATATTTGGCTATAATAAACCTTTGTTTTATCAATTTCAATATCATAGTATAATCTATAGAACTGATCTAACAAATCCCATAAAATAGATGTTCTAAACAACGCATTTTCAATATAATAATACGTGTTTTGTTGCTCTGTTGTACTTTCTTCAAACAAACTGAATTCATTGAATGCATCTGAATATGCAAGCTCGATAGCTTTACAAAATGAAATTTTTATTTTATAGTCTAAATCTCTTAATGTATCGTAAAGAGTTTTATATTTCATTAGTCTACTAAAAGGAGCAGGTTCAAGGGCTTCTTTACCAGATACGACTCCAAAAACATACCTATCCTCTCCGCACATCAATTTAAAACGTTGCTTATGGTATTGAACATCATTTATAATATTTAATAAGTATTTGATTTCTTCATCTGATTGATTCGACATATTTATACCTCACCGGACCTAATATTTATTTAATAAGTATCTCCTTCCAATTTTCAGGAAATCCCATCGCCTCAATCTTTACATGGGAATATTTATCAAGCAGGTTTTCAATCAAGTCAACAAAATCCTTCCAATGTCTGTCATCCGGTAAAACATGCTTCAGGCAAAGCAAGGTTGCAAATACTCTCATACTGCTTATGCCCTGTTTGCTGTACTGCTTATATAATGCCGGAGTTTTAGCAAGCTTCACATTATATAGTCTGCCATAGTGCACACATATATTTCTTACAAAGGCTATATGCTCAATCCAGCTTTCTAAATATGTATATCCCACTCCGTATGTTTGGGCAATTGCTTTTTTATCTTCACTCTTCATATTTTTATAAAACTTTGACAAAGTTCCAAAGCTGAATAATTCAACAATTGCATATAGCGGAAGTTTTCCTGTTTCATAATTGTTTTGGAAGTTCTTCACGAAAGGAGCCTTTCGATTTCTCGTTACTTCTGTCAGCGAAAAATCCTTCCTGAACATATTTTCTTTTATGTAGAGTATCGACGGCAGAATTTTCTGATTTTCCGATTCGGAATATTTCGTGTCATTGTTAAATTCGGAAAAAATGCTGTTTAATATTGCGGCTGACTTATAGCGGTATGCCGTGTTTTTCTGCGTCCAGCAGGAAAGGAGGCTTTTGAAAAGCGTTTCGTATTTTTCCCAGTCGTCGGGAACAAAATTTTCGATCTTATCGTGCGAGTAATTATAGACCTTGAAATGAATGGAGATCGATTCGTTCACCGTTCCCGTGCACTGGGTGACGACAGAACCCGGAATGTAGCAGACGGAGTGATCCGGAATATAGATGGACTGATTCTTGCTCTCAAAAAGCATATCGGCCTTTAATTTATAGGAAAGCGTGTCGAACGCTCCGGGAAAATTGCGCGGAGGGCCGAACCAGTAGTACGGAAACACATCCAAAATCTGAAAAACGATGTCCTTCTGTTCGAAAATCACGAAAAATCACCCCTTTATATAGCTAATTATATCAAATCTGTTTCGAAAAGTCAACCTTTTTTGTTAGTTTTAGGGTGTACATATATGAACGAAAATGGTATATTAAAAATGTACATATCGGCGCTTTGATACGCGCCGAATTTATACATATTTTAAAAGGGAAGGAAGATTATTATGAAGGTAAAAAAATTGTGCACCCTAATGACGATTTTTGCCCTTATGGCAATTTTCTCGATTATCGGAGTGCAGGCAGAGGGCAATGTGGCAAAGATCGGTGAGACAGAATATGAGACATTTGAAGCAGCCGTTGCCGCTGCGACCGAAGGACAGACGGTCGAGCTTTTGCAGAACGCAAGCTTTTCAGGAGAGATGGAAGTCAGCAAGAACATTACAATTAACGGTGCCGGAAAAGTGTTGACTGATAATGGAGCGATAGTCCCCAACGGTTTCTCAATCAAAATCACGGCGGGCGAAGTAACTGTTAAGAATATCACACTGAAACGTGACAATAAAAAATCGTATGCATTTTTCTGGTTGCCGTCAGACACCGGAGGTGTGCTGACATTATCTGATGATGTAATATTTGACAGTGTAAATGGTGGCAACGGATCTGCGGCTTTTTTGGAAGGCAATGAAAGATGTAAGTTAAATGTGACAGGAAGCAATGTTGCGCTGAAAGATTGTGATGGCGGATATGGCGTGATTGCATTGCTTAATAATAGTAGTGCAGAAATATCGAATATTACAATGACATATTCTAAAACCGGAAGTAATCGTAACGGAATCGGTGTTTTTAACAGATCCCAACTTACTATGAACGCAGGAATGATTTCGGGATATATGAACGGAGTTGCCGTCGGAACAAACGGATGGGGCAATTCTTCAAGTAACGTATCTGTAAGCAACTTAGGCGAGGGCGTCAGCATTCAGTCTTGCAGCAATGCCGGAATAGCGCTGGGCGCAGCAGGAACGGTTAATACTTCAGCATCGATCAGCGGCTGCACAAATCCTATAAACATATCTGGCGCAGGAACAATTAACATAAACGGCGGCGAGATCACCGGAACACAGAAGGTTATCAACGCAACCGGCGGAACGGTTAATGTGAAAGCAGGCACTGTGACAGGAACGGCAAATGTGATCGCAGTTGAAGGCGGATCGGTTAATATAACGGGCGGCGAAATAAACGGAAACAATGATGTTGTAAGGGTATCCAAGGGAACGGTTAATATAACGGGCGGAACAGTGAACGTTGCTAATTCGGCTGCCATAAACGCAACGGGCGGCACGGTCAATATCTCCGGAGGAACCGTAAAGGGCAACACGAATCTTGTGTACACTAACGACACCAAGGCAGTGGTTAATGTGAAAGGCGGCAGCATAGAAAGCACGGGCGTCAGCATTAACGCAGATAACGGAACAGTAAATATATCCGGCGGAAAGGTCAATGCCAAAGGCACTGCAATCTACATGGCAGGCAATGCCGGTACGGTAGTTGAGATTAACGGCGGAACCGTAACCGGCAATAAAACCTTAAAAGGAATACATCTGGAAAAGGGAACCGTTAACCTGAAGAACGGAACAATAAATGATTTCGAGTACGGTATCCGCGTACTCGGCGGAACACTCAATGTATCCGGCGGAACAATTGAAAGCTGCAAATTCGGTATCGGAGCGGAAAAGGGAACGGTCAGCATGACCGGCGGAACGATCCGAAACTGCAAGAGCACAACCGGCACCCCGGGGATGGGAATTTACGTAAATAAGACCGATGCACTCAACGTTAATGTGTCCGGCGGAACGATTACCGGATGCGACAGCGGACTCAACATTGCGGATAACAACGAGGCGACCTTGGCGGGAGACGTGACTGTTACTGGCAATACCGGAAGCAATATATGGGTTCCGGGCGCAGGAAAATTGTACATCTCAGGGAAATTTAACGGTACTATCCGCATCAAGACAAGCAATAGAGACAAAGGAATGACGGAAAATGTTATCCCTGCATCTGACTTCGAGGGGATTAGGGACTTAAGCTGCATAACAAACGATTACGATCAGTCGTTTTTCGGCTATTGTAACATGGAAACTAAGACCTTCGGATGGACCAAGCACCCCGAGGTAGCAATAACGTCAACAGACTCCGGTGTTTATAAGACAGCGAATGGAGAGACGTTCGGAGTTGTCCGTTTCATATCCGAATTCCTGGCAGAGCCGACGGACGCGATCGAATATTTCGGCACATATGTGATTAACGCTGAAACTGTCAACACAAGCGCAATTCCTGTGGACACAAAGTTTGTAAAGTTTGAATCAGATGAATTGACGAAGCTTTCGGCGGATAGCAAAAACGCATATGCGGTTGACGTTATCAATATTGAAGATATTAACTTCGGAAAGCCTGTAATAGGAATAAGCTTTGTTAAGTTAAAAGGCATTGATACACCGAGATACGCAACGGCAGTTGTTAAAAACATTGATACCAATAAATATCTCGGTATCAGCGACGGAACAGACTTTGCCGCACAGGAATAAGGAGGTATCTGAATAATGAAAAACAAGAAAATATATGAAGCTCCGAAGTGTCAGGTTACCGAGATAAAGACAGAGGATATCATTCTGGCAAGCGGCAATCTTAATGTAATCGGGAAGGACAAAAACTTCCTCGGCAAGAAGACGCTCGAGATAGATTTCAACTAAACAAATTTCCGCCCTTTTGCAAAGGGAAGCAAAAGGGCGGAAAACAACAATATAAGGAGGCATAAAAATGAGAATGAACGGCAAAAGAACGGTTAGCTTGCTTACTGCGGCATCGATTCTGGCATCGCTCTGCACGGCATCCTTCGCCGCGGACAAAACCTATAAGGCGTTAGACGCGGCCGAAAACGGAGGCGGAGCGTCCAAAACGAGCCAGGGTTATGTGATCGAAAGTCCTTACTGCTATGTAGGATTTCCCGATGTTGACCTTACCGGAATCAAGACGGTTGCCATCACCGCAAAAGTCGATATGAGCCAGGCGGACGGCGACATGATACAGGTGAGGATCGACGACCCGGTCAAGGGCGACTTTTTGGGATATGTCGAGATCAACGGGCACGATCCCGATAACGCAAAGGTTTTCAAGGGCTCTATTACCGAAACGAGCGGAAAGCACAAGGTTTATCTTGTGAGCTCCACGGCATATGCAAAAAGCTCGGTAATCACAGAGGTTTCTTTCCTTACAGAGACTTATGAAAAAGAAAAATACGTTCCGCTCAGCGACGATGTAATCGTTGATACGCACGCATCGACCTGGGCGATGACGGATGCGCTCGGCAGAAAGGTTGCCGACTATGAAGAGGTCGGCCCTTTAAAGGCGGGCAGACAGGTCGGAATGTTTTACTGGACATGGCCGCGCGGTGAGCGCGGAAGCGACCACAAGCCGGTCAATATGTCTGAATTTTCGGCACAGCATCCCGAAATTAAATATGACTATAACAGTGACATTTGGCCCAAAAACGCGAGCTATTACTGGAATGAACCGCTTTTCGGATATTACAGCGGGACGGACTACTGGGTTTACAGAAAGCATGCGGAGATGCTTGCAAATGCGGGCGTTGACACGATTGTTTTCGACGCGACGAACGACGCAAAGACCTTCAGAAGACAGTCCGATGTTCTCTTTGCGGCGTTCTATGACGCTAAAAAGGACGGACTTAACGTTCCTAAGTTCTGCTTCATGACGCCTTTCGGAAAGACAAACGGTGCGGCAAAGCAGAACATCATGCGCCTTTATTTCAGCGCATACTACGGCGGCAAATATTCAGATCTCTGGTTCAGGTGGGAGGGCAAGCCCTTACTTATCGGCTGGCAGGATATGTTAAAGCCGAGGGATAACGACCCGGTCGACGCGGCGCTGATGCAGGAGATAAAGGACTTCTTCACATGGAGAAGCTGCCAGCCCAACTATGACGAGGGGCAAAACTCAGAAAATCAGTGGGCCTGGCTTGAAATATATCCTCAGCACGGATTTACCAAGAACGAGGATGGAAGCTATGAAATGGTTCCCGTTGCCATTGCGGCAAACTATTCCGAGCAGCTTCGCGACAAGATCGCGATGAATGATAAAAACGTTATGGGCAGAAGCTACACCTCGCGTTACGGTCAGGACAAATCGGCCGGCGCTTATAAGTACGGATATTTCTTCACAGAGCAGGTGAACCACGCGCTCACGTTCGATGCCGAGCTTATGTTCATCGACGGCTGGAACGAGTGGACCGCAGCAAGATTGCCGTACTGGCAGAACGTTGTAAACGCAAGCGGCGATACATATGACAATGAGGCGAGCCGTGATATCGAGCCGACCAAGGGCGATATGGGCGATAACTACTATACTCTTTTGGTTGACGCGGTGAGAAAGTGGAAGGGCGCAGAACCTGTTCCCGCTGCCGGAGGAGACAAGACGATCAACCTTAACGACGTTTCGTCCTGGGACAGCGTGACACCCGTTTACTATAACAACAAGGGCACATATAATAGAAATTCCGAATCCTACGGAATCAAATACGAGAACAGCACGGCAAGAAACAATGTTATAAGAGCAAAGGTATCGAAGGACGCCGAAAACCTTTATTTCCTGGCTGAGTGCGCGGCGAACATTACCGAGCAGACCGGAAAGGACTGGATGAAGCTTTACATTGATACCGACAGGAACAGACCCACAGGCTGGGAGGGCTATGACTATGTTATAAACTCTCCCGCGGCAGGCGACATTTCGCGCCTCAGCGCAGACGGAACGACCGAGAAGATAGGCACCGCAGAATTTAAGGTATCGGGCGAGAAGCTTTCCGTTAAGGTTCCGAGAGCGATTTTGGGACTTTCCGGCGAGCTTAACTTCGAATTCAAGTGGGTCGACAACGCGTCCGGCGACATATTGAACCTTTATATTGACGGTAACTCGGCTCCCATGGGCAGATTCAACTATGTTTACACCCAGAAGGCACAAAAGGCGCTTTCCGACGATTTGAGAAAACAGCTTACGGGCATCACCGTATTGAAGGACGGCTCGAACAGAGTCATCATGTCCGGCGGCAAGGCGTTCGCTTATGACAAGAACACTATTTACGGCGCGAGACGCATCAACGGCGTGATGTATTTCCCGGCAGAGCTTTTGTATGACGCATTGGGCTATAAGGTCGAGTGGGACGGCGGCCGCAATATGTTAAAGCTCTTCCACGACGACTTTTTATACACCGTCGCGGGAACGGGAGAGGCAAGAGTCAACGGAGTCTTAAAGGCGGTTACGAACCCCGTGACCGTGATAGACGGAATACCCTACATTCCGGTTACGCTCCTTAAAGAAAACTTAGGCATCGAGGTTTACGATTCGGGCAGTCTGTCCGCATTCGGAACGGGAATTAACGGCGCGGTTATAGACTCGCTTGTAAACGAGTTTTAACGGAAGGGAGAGAAAAAAGTGAAAAAATTATTATCGGTATTAACAATATTTGCTTTAATTTTAAGCACTGTGATTTTTTCCGCCGCGGCAGACACAATCGGCATAGCGTCGGATGAGCTCCCGACAACGGGGTGGACGTTTGAAGCGTCCTCCACGAACGCGAATAACGGCGTTCCCACAGAAGTCCCGGAAAACGTTATCGACGGAACACCCGAAAAGCACTGGCACTCGATGATTAAGCCCAAGGCGGAGGGACCGCACTGGATCACGATCATTCTCCCCGAGGCACAGAAAATCGGCGGACTCAGGTACACCCCCAGAGCAAATATGTGCGCCGGAAACTGCCAGAAGTACGAGATTCGGGTATCAAACGACAATAAGAAGTTTGAAAAGGTTGCCGAGGGAACATGGATTCCCAACGCTGACACGAAGACGGCTATGTTCACAAAGGACGTGACCGCAAAATATGTTAAACTCATCATTTTAGAGGGCGTAGGCGGATTCGGAAGCGCCGGCGAGTTAAGGCTTGTAAAAGCCGGCTCGGGCGCGGCAGGCACGCCAAATGCTTCGACGGGCTCGACCGGTTCAACAGGCTCGGCTTCAACGGGAACAACAAACACAAACTCTTCAAATTATGTTGAGCTTTCCACGGCGGGGTGGACGTTTGAGGCGTCCTCCACAAACGCGAATAACGGCGTTCCCTCCGAGGTTCCGGAAAACGTTATCGACGGAACACCCGAAAAGCACTGGCATTCGATGATAAACCCCAAGGCAGAGGGTCCTCACTGGATCACGATAGCGCTTCCCACGACCCAGAAGGTCGGCGGCTTCAGGTATACGCCCAGAGCGAATATGTGCGCCGGAAACTGCAAAAAGTATGAGATCCTAGTATCTATGGACAACGTGAACTTCGAAAAGGTCGCAGAGGGCGAGTGGGTTCCCGATGCTGAAACGAAGACCGCGATATTTACAAAGCCGGTTGAAACACGCTTTGTAAAGCTTGTCATCTTAGATGGCGTAGGCGGATTCGGAAGCGCCGGCGAGATTCGCCTCTTAGGGCCTAAGGGCGCCGACAGTGCCGTCTCAAATGTCAAGGAGATCGACAAGGAGCTCCCGACAACGGGCTGGACGTTTTTGACCTCCTCCACAAACGCAAATAACGGCGTTCCGGCGGAAATTCCGGAAAAAGTGATCGACGGCGATCCGGCGACTCACTGGCACAGTATGATCAATCCCAAAGCAGGCGAGCCTCACTGGATTACGATCGTGCTCCCGAACGAGCAGGAAATCGGCGGCTACCGCTACACTCCCAGAGCGTCGGGCGAAGCGGGCGTCTGCACGGACTATGAGATCTATGCGTCGAACGACAACGTGAAATTTGAAAAGCTTGCCGCAGGCAAGTGGGATACGGGAACGGACGCAAAAACCGTTTACTTTGTAAAAAACGTTAAGGCAAAATATGTGCGCCTTGAGATCGTGCACGGCGTTTACGGCTACGGAAGCGCCGGCGAGTTGAGACTTATGGTACCCAACCCCAAGAAAAAGACGGAGGCGCTTAACGCAACGATCAAACTTGACAGTACCCAAAACGACAATAAGGCTGAGGAACCCGACGCGGGGGTTGAGCTTCCCCAGACCGGATGGACGGTTAAGGCATCGTCCGTCAACACACAGGACGACGGAGTGACCCCGAGAGAATCCGATCAGAAGCTCATCGACGGCGATCTCACAACATACTGGCATTCAAAGATCAGCCCCAAGGATCCGGCGCCGTTTGAAGTTTTACTGACACTTCCCGAGGTGACAAGCGTCAGCGGATTCCGCTACTATCCGAGACAGGACGGCGGCGCAGGTATCTGCACAAAGTTTGAGCTTCACGCGTCGGCAGACGGCAAGACCTTCTATAAAATGGATGAAGGAACTTGGGAAAACAACACCAAAGCAAAGACAATAAGCTTTGTCGGAAATGTCAAAGTTAAGGCATTTAAATTCATCATCTTAGACGGTACCGGCGGATTCGGGAGCGGAGGCGAGTTAAAGCTGCTGGAAGCAAAGACAGGGCTTGACACTATTGACGTTTCCAAGTATGAGGAGCTTAAAAAGAACTATCTTCTTTCGGCCTATATGTTTGACGGAATGAAGATACACACTCCCGGAGAGACCAACCTTATCGCTCACCGCATGGCGGACGGGGAGAAGACCTCGTTCTGGTACTCAGCTTCAATGGTCAACGGCTCATACGTTACCATTGACTATGAATTTCCCTATCCCTACACGTTAAAGGGCATAAGATATTTAGGCAGACAGGACGGACGCGAAGCCGGCAACTTCCTGAAAATAAAGGTCGAAAAGTCGATCGACGCAAAGACCTATGAATCAGTCGGGGAATTTACCATCGCGTCGGCTAAAAATGTTTCTAAAGACATATATTTCGACAAAGATGTTGCCGCAAAGTACATTAAGATCACAGTCTTAGAGAGCAAGGATAACTATGCGGCATGCGCGGACATCTACTTCCTTCAGAACGGCAAAACACATGAAGAGGAAATTAAGAAGGATGAGGAGAAATATGTGCTTAAGATAGGTTCGGGCGAGATCAAGGTAACCAAAGAAGGAGCCGAGAAGACCGTCACGATCGACGCAGCACCATATATCTATAACGGATCGACCATGATTCCGCTCCGCGGACTTTTGGAGGAAATGGGCTGCACCGTCGGTTGGGCGGGAGAAACCGAAACGATTACCGTTAACAGCGTGTTTGACGAGATGAAGTTCGGAATCGAAAACCCGGCGGTTACCATAAATTCCGTTCGATACAACTGCCCTGTAGCGCCCCAGATCACAAACAGCCGCACATATATCCCGCTCCGATTCGTTTCGGAGAATCTGGGATATAACGTGTACTGGAACGGGGAGACAGAGGAGATCACAATTTCAACAAAATAAGGGGGATGTATATGATTAAAAAAACACTTGCAGTTATAATGGTTCTGGCAATTGCGGCCTCATTTATCGGCTGCGGAGAGAAGAAAATTGATAAAACGGCATGGGCCGACATGGAGATCACCGTCGGCGCATTCAGAGATTTTAACGACGCACCCAGACTTGAGGGCTATAAGATGGGCGCGGATAAATTCACCGAAGAGTACGGCACGAAGGTCAACTTCATGCTTGCCGGCGGCGACGGAATGGGCGACGATATCGTTGCTGCCATAATGTCCGGAAACCCCTGGCAGATACAGTTCGTTTGGGGTATCTCGGTTCTTCCTCTGGCATACAACGAGGATCTCTATGTTCCGATCACAGAGTATGTTGATTTTGACAAGAACGACAAGATCGACAAGCTCTCGATGGACGCAAACTACTGGAAGGGCGAATATTACGGTATAAGCGCGCTTCCGATGCAGGAGATATATTATGTAGTATATAACGAGACCTGGATGAAGGAGCTCGGAATAAAGACTCCCTATGAGTATTACGAAGAGGGTAAATGGAATTGGGACGCTTATAAGGCGGTCTGCGCAAATGCCGTTGAGGCAGGCTCGGGCACGAGAAGCGAGGTTCGCCGTCCGCATACAGGCAGAAAATATATGTCTAAGTGGGATCTTGACAAGGGCGAAGTTACAATTACATATGATTCACCCGAAAACGTTGAATGGCTCAACTTCTGGGGCGACCTCATCACGAATCCGAAATATGACTACTACCACCAGGGCTATGTATCGGAGCGCGGAATTATGATGCGTGACAACGTTATGCCGGAGATCATGGAGTATGAGATTACCAACAACACAAACGATGTTATAAGATACATCAACTTCCCCGGCAAGGACGGCGAAGTAGGCTCTTATATGACGGACGGACACTTTATGTTCGTTAACGGAATCTCCGAGGAGGAGCTCCAGTGCTCTATCGAGCTTGCAACATATATGGTTGACGAGCAGTCAAAGAAGGTTGACAGCCTCTATAAAGAGCATATGAACGAAGAGGACTATGCAATCTGGGAAAAGACCTTGGATAATATCACCTTCCTTCCCGGCGCATTCTATGACGGCGTTTGGGAGATCGGAGATAAGTTCATTGCAGATATGAAAGCTGGAAAGTCTGTTGCGACTCATATCGCAGAGAACACCGAGTCTCTAAAAGCAAAGGCAGAGGAATACAACGAAAAGTATGCCGAGGGCTACAATAAATAAGTCAGTTATCTTAAATTTTTATAGAGAATGAATTGCAAAAACCGCAATGATTTGATTCTCAGAAACGCGTGCCTGAAAAAAGGAGATGCCGCTCTTCATTGGTTCGGGCACGCGGGCGCGGCTGCTCCGCATTCCTTCCGCGGGCAGTCCGCGCGTTCCTCCAATTAAAAAGGCTCGCCTCTCAGGCGAGCTTTTTTATTGTGAAAAATCAGTCGATCGCGTCGCAGCTTCCCGTTTTTTCGAAAAAAATCCCCCAAGTTTTATAACTTGGGGGATTCGCCGGTTTTATAAAGTATATTCCGTGCGCTTTATAATGTGATTTTGATATCTCAGATCAAGCTCGTTAAAATATCCGCTCCAGCCCCAAACACGCACAATCAGGTTCGGGTAATTCTCAGGGTGCTTCTGCGCGTCAATCAGCCTGTCGCGATTGACCGAATTAAGCTGCAGCTGATGCCCGCCAAGCTCAATGAATTTTTTGACCAGCAGCGCAGTCTTTTTTATACCGATATCATTTTTCAAAACCGTATCATGAATTTCTATTGTCATCGGGCCGCCGTTTATTATATTTGTGAGGTCAAATTTTGTAAATGATTTAAAGACCGATAAAAGTCCGTCGGTTTTTACATCGAGTGACGGAGAATAACTTGATGAATATGGAGAGTGCGCCAACCTTCCGTCTGCCGTAGCCGGACATCTATCGCCCTTCCAGAGATACTCCATTGCACTGCCCGTACCGGCACGCCAAATACCTCCATGCCCGTTATCACGGTTATTTATATCCTTCGAAAACTCTGACATCAGCTCGATTGCAATATCATCAACATAGTCATCGTTATTACCCATTTTGGGACAGGCTCTCAATATATTTCTCACCTCGGCATAGCCTTCGAAATTTTTCTCCAGTGCACAAAGCAGAGTTTTCTTATCGATCGTTTTATCATCATATACCGATTTTTTTACTGCCGCAAGAGCATCTGCCGCATTGGCTATGCCTGCGCCGTGACATCCGAAATTGTTGTATTTTACCCCGTTATTACACATATCGGCAAGTGTTTTTATGCAGCCGTCCATATAGATTGAACAGAACAAATTGGGCTGGACCTTGAAAGCCTTCCTTCTTTCAACTATACTATCGGATTCTTTATGAATTGCATTTTTTGTGCAGGCAAGCAGTTCATCAAATGAATCACATTCTTCAAGCTTTTCTGTTATGGCGTCATTCACAACATGCGGAAAATCCATTGTTTCAATATTCGGGACATCTGCTCCTTTTCCGGGAATTATAAACTCCCAGCATGCCGCAACGGTGTAATCGATCGCATCGTCTATATCATAGCCGAGCTTAACCAGGCCCGGAACAACTACATCATCGTTGCAATATTGAGGGAAACCCAATCCTTTTTTTGTCATATGCGTTGCATACTCAAAAAGTTCATCAGGTGTATTCCTGCCCACTCGCAAATTTATCTTCGGATCAATCAGCGATAGCTCCATCGACGCATCCATACACATTTTCGAAAGCTTATTAAACATACTTTTTCCGTCTTTATCAAAGCCGCCCAAAACCATGCTTTGCCCGTTATCACCCTGCTGTATTCCGAAATAGAGGTCGGTGTCAAAGTTTATTGATATGAAAAATTCTTCTATTGTTTCGAATATTTCCTCGTCAGAAACGCCTCTTTCTTTATCCTTAAGATAGAAAGGATACATATATTGGTCGAATCTTCCGAGCGTTATGTGGTTTGTGAAGTCAGCTCTGATAAAGTATATCGACATTTTCAAGAATACGCACGCTTCGTAAAAACTGTCCGCTCCGTTATGCGGAATGCGGCAAAGAGCATTGTAAAGCTCATTGTTACCGTTTTCTTTGGCAAGCGTTTTATACTTTTCCGCCGTTTTGTATGCTGCGTTGATACACATTAGCATTGCGTCGGCAAATTCTGCATTTTCAGGATGCTTTTTGCGGTTTTCCCTAATTTCTTCGGCAATTTTGTCAAACCCGTTCGATATTACATAACCATAATCCGGCGTTACATTCCCGCCCGCCGATATAAGTGTACAGTCGGTGCTGCGATTAAACCCCATTCGGTCATTTTCGAAAATAAGCGGCTTTTCGCGCTCCAATACTTTTTCAAAGCACTCTGCCTGATAGCTTGCGTCGTACATATTTCCAAAATCCCACTGTTCTATATGTTCCCTCTGATTTTTATACTCCTTCGATTTCAACAGCTTCAGCAGCTTATCAACTCTCTTTGCCATATAACTCACACTCCTTACAGAATTTTTATTTCAATGCCATACTTCTTAAATACGCTTTTTCTTGTATTCACTTCGGCTTCACAGTCAAAACCGGGCATATACTCTCTTCCGAGCGACCTGTATTTCCCGCCCGCCATTTTGTTGTACGGCATAAGCTCGGCATAAAAAACGCCGTTTTTATTCATGATCTTTGCCAATTCTTCTATATTTTTTTCGGTATCGGTAACACCCGGTATCAACGGCACTCTCACAATAAAATCCTTTTCCGCTGCCGCAAGCTTTTCAAAATTTTTTAATATCGGCTTATTCGAAACCCCGGTATACCGGATATGGTCCCTTTCGTCGATAAGCTTTAAATCAAAAAGAAAATAGTCTGCTGCCGCAAGAACTTTTTCAAATATTGACTCGTCGCAAAAGCCGCTTGTCTGAACAACCGTGTGTATTCTGTCTTTCAATATTTTGAGGCATGACAACAAAAAATCGCTTTGATAAAGCGGTTCGCCGCCGGAAAAGGTCACCCCGCCACCGCCTAAATACATATCCTCATTTCTGAAAAGCTTCTCACACAGCGTCTCCGAACTGATACTCTCGCCGCACATCCGTATCAGATTCATCGGACACTTTTTAATACTTTCTTCGGTCAATCTGCCGCTTTTATCCACGCAGCTTCCGCAGTGTATACAGCCGTTCGGATTTTTAATAAGCTCACGATAGGCATTCTGACCTTCCGGATTGTGGCACCAACCGCATCTTAATGGGCATCCCTTTAAAAACACTGTGCTTCTTATCCCCGGGCCGTCATATACAGAAAATTCCTCAATTGAAAATATTGTACCGTACAATTTAATCGACCTCCTGCTTTTAATATATCTCAAAAGATTTGACAAAACAAGAAAATAGTTATATAATTATAGACAAAAGTTAAGATGTGAGAGGAACAACAATGATTCATCAAATCTCCAATTCGAAAGGAAATTACAATTATAACATATTTATATATGAAAAAATCGCATATCAAATGCACTTTCACAGAAATTTTGAGATAATATATGTCATAGACGGAGAAATGCAGACAATATATAACGGAATACAAACCGTTATTTCGTGCGGCGAATGCCTGATTATTCCGTCGAATATTCCGCACTCTTTCGATATTCCTGACGGCTCGCATGTGTGGGTAGGTGTGTTTTCCGAGGATTTTTTTCCGAAATTCGCAAAAGAATACGGCGGAACGATCTTTTCCAAATTCAAATGTGATTACGATACCGAAAGCTTTTTGAAAAAAAACCTTTTCTGCCGTCAAGCCTCAGATCTCTACACGCTTATCGGCTGCCTTTACCTGATAGCTTCGCAGTGTGTTGCTCATGCCGAAGCAGCTGACAAACGCGTCGGCACAGAGCTGGCCGATAAGATTTTGAGCTATGTGTACGAAAATTTTACAGAAAATCTGACACTTCGTCAAGTCGCGTCGGCTCTCGGGTATGAATATCACTATTTTTCAGGAATATTTCATAAATTATTTATAATGAATTTTAAGGAATTCATCAATATGTGCCGATTTGAAGCTGCATGCGAAATAATTTCCGACCCGACAAAGAATCTGACCGAAATTGCTTTCCAAAGCGGCTTCGGCAGCGTGAGAAGCTTCAATCGGATATTCAAAAAAATGAGCGGTAAATCACCGGGCGAATACCGTTTGACAACATAACGAGGGTGTGGATTAAAAGCTGCAAGGCGGCTGTTGACGAATAAATTTTATTTATGTATAATAACTGACGCAATGGTGTCAGTTAAAAAGAAAAGGGTACATTTTTGGTTTGAAAGCGATATGTTTTGTAAAATATGGCATAAAAAAGCGCTGCCTATAACGAAGAACCGTTAAAGCAAAAACAGCACGTTTACACGATATATTCCAAAAGTAGTACATGAAAAGGGTTTCTTTAAGACAAAGAATAAAGCAATAACCTCAGGGCTTTTGTAAACCTTGAGGTTATTGCCTTGGTGTCGACACATCCGACAATTGTGTCAAAGCAGCAAATGTTACGGTGATATTATATATCAATTCAGACAAAAACAAATCATTTTTATTTTATAAATTATAAAAACACAGGCCGTCAAAAGCCGGTCTGCGATAAAAAAGTACCGGTTTTACGAAAAATGTACTGTAACCTTAGATACAGTACATTTTTAATATTCCGAAGAGTAAATCGGCACGTAAAACGGTTCCTCGGACATCATAAAAGTAAGATTTTCTGATGAAGTGCGAGGGAAAAACGAAGAATCCTTAAGGATCGTGAGCTTTTTTAACACAGCAATCCGAAAAAAAGGATGCTTTTAGGGATTTTCTTTTTTACAGCGGGGCGGCCAGCCGGCTTGTGTTTATATTAAATTCAATCTTCTCACGGCGTAGACGTATGCCAGCATACAGCTTGAATACCATTCGCTTGACTTAGTGGGAACACCCGTGATCGGGTCGATCTCCTGTGCCATTTTAATCGTTTCAAAATGCTCTGTCCAGGTCTTGACCCATTGCTTTAAGATGTAGTCAAGATCCTCGCTCCAACCGTAGTGATCCATCCAGCGCGTGCACCTTAAAACGATGAGCCCCTGGGTGTAATAACCCCAGCAGTTAAAGTCCGGGTGGTTCTTGACCGACGGGTCGTTCACAGCCATTGAAGGGAATGGGTACGGCGTCCAGAACTCATCGGGATTTTTAATGTGCTCCTTATATATGCGGTCAATAAGCTCAGCATCCTTTTCTTTGTCAAGCACCTTTTCAAGGAAAAGGTGGAATATTGTGCTGGACTTGTACTTTCTCTTTTCTGAGAACCTGTCAACATCGTAAAAGAAATTTTCTTTCTCGTCATAGCAGTATTTGAAGATGTTTTCCTTGATCTTTGCGGCGGAGCTTGCCCAGGAATCGGACTCATCATCTTTGCCGAGGAGCTTTGCCATTTTGGAAAGCGCAACCTCGTCGGCATAGAAATTGCAGTTCATATCGACAGCCAGAATCGGGGTTATTCCGTCGTCCGGCGGAAGAACGGAGGCATTCTGCTTAACGCCGTTTATCGCATAGTTTCCGGGGCAGGAGATGCCGGCAAGCCTTCCGCTGTTGTCGTGCCAGGTGTCGTAGCCGTAAAACATCTCGATAAGACCGCGCCCGGTCGTCATTCTGTACTTTCTGAACCACGCGTTCCACTTGCACCCGGCGGTATAGACTTTTTCCAGAAACGCCTTGTCTTTGTTCATCTCATAAACCTCAAGCGCTAAGGTCAAAAACGAAACGCACTCCTGAATGTGAGAATATCCCACAAGGCTTTCCGGGTCCGCGCCGGGGAACTTGTTCCCGTCCATAACGTTGTAGGGAAGCTGTCCCTCTTCTGTCTGACGGTCAATGAATAAATTAATCGCGTTCTCCGCGAGATTTATGTAGTCGGGCTCCAACCGCGCGAACATAACAGAATCATATGTGTGCTCCATCCAGAGACCGGGGTACTGTTCCGAAATCAAAAATAACGGCTTATCCATCCCCTTGAAACAGGAAATGTGCACGCCTAAAATCTTTTCCATGACCTCGTCATAAATCATTTTTATCTTTGCTTTATCTGTCATTTTTCACCCTCCCGAATTAGTCTGATCACTCTTAACATTTTACCATAAAAACGGGAATTTTTCAATAGTTTCGCCGCATTTATTTTCATAAATGCGGCGAAAAATTATCAGTGTTTTATTTGTCTGCCCTTGTGATCGTTACGGTCTGAGTGTCGCCGTTCCAGGTGACGGTAGCGCCGAGATTTTCCGCAACGAAGCGGACGGGAAGATATGTTCTGTCGTCCTCAATGAACGCCGGAGCGTCAAGCGGGAGGGTCTGGGGTGCCATGGCTTCGCCGTCTTCATTGTGAATAGCACTGAGAAGCATACCGCAAGAGTCAATGCCCATCATAGCTCTGGGCGGAAGATTTGTGATAGCGATAAGCGTCTTTCCGACGAGCTCATCAGGCTCATAGAACGCGTGAATACCGGAAAGTATGGTGCGCTCCGTACCCGTTCCGTCGTCAAGCGTGAACTTTAAGAGCTTCTTGGATTTCGGTACTGCTTCACATTCAAGAACCTTGACAGCTCTGAAATCGGACTTTGAGAAGGTCTCAAAATCAACGGTGACGGAAAATAACGGCTCGATCTCTACCTTGGAAAAATCGATCTTCTCGGGCGCCGTGCTTACCGGCTCTTTTACCGCGGTCTCCTTCTTTGCGCCGTCTAAAGGCTTCATTGTCGGGACCCTTTTTGTGGTTCTTTCATACTCGACCAAGCTGGTGTTAATACTATTAAATTCTCCATATTCCAATTATCCCCCATACTTCATATTTTTGCTCTACTTTGAGTCACTTTGCGGGCAAATGATGTAAAATATGATGTAAATGATGTAGGGCGATACTCTTCATTTTACGGACAATTGCAGAGTAGTCTTTTCTTTCACGAAAAAAGAGATATCAACGCGCCAGGGTCAATATCTCTTCCTTTTTTTATAATTCAATTATCAGGTTCACGGTCTTTCCCTCTCACAGGCTGTGCTTTCTCCGATCTTTTCCTGTCACGATGTAGTATTGCTTCTTGGTTTCATACATTTTAGCATCTGCGGCTTTCAGAAGCGACTCAAAATCCGTGTCCTTTGTGCCGCTTATCGCCGTACCGAGGGACACGGTAGCACCCAGTTGGCTTTTTGCCGTTTCCAGTAGTTTCTGAAACGCCGGATGTGTGATGTTTGGCAGAACCGCAATGAACTCATCTCCGCCAAGCCGATACACATGACGCTTTCCGAACACAGATTTCAGCGTCTGTGCGGTCTGCACAATGAATTTATCACCGGCGTCATGTCCCTTTTGGTCATTTATTTCCTTTAGGCCATTTAGGTCGCACATGACAACCGCCAGGGGAAAGTACTTCTCCAGCTTTTCTGTGTACGCCCAATCCAGTGCTTTTCTGTTTTTACAATCTGTGAGCTGGTCATATAATGCACTGTGCTCCAGTGCATCTGCATTATCGCGCAGTCTTATCATAAAAGAGATCATAAACTCGATCATACCTATCTCATTCGAGATCTCATGCAGTTTCTCTTCGGGAGGATTGTCCACACCGTAGAATCCGACCATCTTGCCGTTGATTTTGATTGGCGCTGTCACAAGGGTATTGACACCCTGAGGTTTCAGCAGTTCATAGATGGCTTCGCTTGTTTTTTTGCATTCTTCAATGTCATGGATGATGACATTGTTGGATTCTTGATATTGTGCAAACCATGTTTCAATGATGCCTTCATACGGCACATCCTGCAAGTTATCTTTTTCTTTGGATACGCCCGCTTTGCACCACTCGTAGGTGTTGTCAAACGTTCCGCGGTCATTCTGTTCAAAGATGTACGCTCGATCGGCGGTCACACGCTGTCCGATATACTCCACCAGTTGATTCAGTACTTTGTCCGGAGTTTCTTCTGAAGCGGCATACCGAACCATGTCCGTGAGGAATCTCTCGTAATTCAGGATTCGTTCCTGCGATTCGCGCTTGCTGACTTCCAAAGTTTTCATTTCCTTATGGTACAGGATTCTCTGGAGCTTGCTTCGCATCATCGTGGCAGTCAGAAGCATACTCAGCACCCCATACAGAATAACATTCACTAGGTTTTGGGATAGAATTGGGTTGTGCTGCGCAAAGAAAGCAAGTCCGATATAGAGCAGCATACTGCTCAGAATCAGCCCGTTCATGACCGCCGTTCTGGCGGTAAACAGCAGCGGCGCTGCCACCATGAACACAATGTAGTTGACAGAGAGCTCCTCCGGTGTAATCAGCGTTCCCGTAATAACGCCGAACAGCAGCAGCGCAGCAAAAAAGCTGTATACAACCAGTTTTTTCCCCAAGAAGCTTCTAAGTTGACAACGAGAAATGCAAAAATAGACCAAAGAAAGGAACGTATAGACCAGATACACCCATTTAAATTTTCCGATACTCAGAGAAAACACACTCACCAGCGTTATGACTCCAAAGGCAACAAGCGCCACAACAGAATACAGCCGCATGGCTTTCCAGTTTTCTTCCCATACATCCTGTTTTACTTTCTCATAATCACCACAACTAAACATAAACAACGAAACAATTTGATTCATACGTTTTTTCTCTCCTAATTCTGTTCAATTACCACTTTACCATTCTGTTAATCCTCGTCAAAATTCAAATCTTACATTTCTTTCTGAAATACAAACATTCCCTCATTGCCATCACCGACAAAATCGTCCGGTGTATCCGGCATAGGATGTTTTTCATTAAAAAATTCTGTAATATGAAAGCCGCAGACATTCACATAAAAATGAATGTTGCGCTTATCAAAGTACGGCGTACAGGTTTCCCATACTTTCGTGTTCGGATATATTCGTTCCAATTCAAACCATATCTTCTTACCGATACCATTGCTCTGAACTCCGTTCTTTACAAAAAGCAGGTCAAGATGGTTATGCTGTGTACTCTCATTGATAATAACAACAGCACCGCCCACCATTTCTCCATCGACAACGGCTTTATAGACAGCAGAACCCTCCGCATTCAGCGACTGGTCAATGTCCTTTTCAGGCAGAATAACAGCATCTGTTTTCCCAAAAGCATCTTCAAAACCTTTCTGAAATGCTTCCTGCATATCCGCCTTGTATTGCGTTAATTCTTTTGGTTCTATACAAACTAATTGGAAGGTCATTTTATATCTATCTCCTCAAAAATTCCCGATTTGTTTGTTTCAGAAAAACCCACCATTGTATTGGAATTTTCCCACTTGGAAACAGCCTGAGCGGAAACACCGAGCCGTGAGGCAAGTGCGTCCTGTGTCATTCCGGTGCTGCGGCGAAGACCCGCGAGCCTGTCGCCGAATTCGGTTGAAAATTGCATTTGCGCCTCCTTTTTTCTTCAGACCGTGCATACAGACTGCAGCAGTGCTGCGGTAATGCCGCGATCATGAGAGCCTGTCGGGTCTTGCCGGCAGAGCGGATGCGCACACTCGGATAAAAATTATCGGGCAGCTCCGGGGCGAGAGTTTCCCGGAAAGCTGCTGTGAGCGGCACATCCGATGCCAGTCTTTTGACTGTTGAACAAAACGATCGCCTCCTTTTAGCCAGATTTCAGCCGATGCCCGTATCGACTGATACTTTTATTATATCACGGTTTTTTACCCGTGTCAATAAACCTCAGGTTGATTTTAGTGCCGATCCGGTGCTTCGACAGCGTCTTGGGGCGTTTTTTTGCCGATCGTGAGCTGTGAGAGGACGATCCCCGCGAATATCAGCACACATCCGACGATGCCGGCGGGGGAGAAGGTGTCCTGCCCGAAGATGACTCCTCCGATCGCGCCGAACACCGCCTCAAGCGAAAATACGATTGCGGCATAGCTCGGGTCTGACATACTTTGCCCTATGGTTTGAAGTGTGTATGCGATACCGACGGAAACATGCTGGCATCTACGTTTGGTGATC
>ERZ779851.1385-NODE-1385-length-21479-cov-9.426718_pt1 | contig 21479 bp, 19 predicted proteins | sample MGYA00511094_ERZ779851 | MGnify/ENA primary metagenome ERZ779851 (study PRJEB29588, sample SAMEA2155512) | human gut metagenome | biome: human gut; feature: human-associated habitat; material: faeces | place: Denmark | collected 2008/2010 ...
CAATTTCCTTATTCCGATTTCTGTTGCTAAAATATTCAAAATAATCCCCCTTCAGGTCGAATATACTTGCCCCTATTGTACCAAAAATAAGAATATAAGTTAGGGAAAAGCCAAAGAAATTAAAGAAAATTATGATGTTCCCGTTATGCCATTATCAGTTCTTGATATGCGTGAGGCTGACATCTATGAAGTGTTAAAAACTGCCCTTTATGAATACCCAGTTTTAGATATTGAATTTTCTATTCCCGAATGGGTATCTATCTTAGATAATAAAAATGAAATTAAAAAAATTAGTTAGTATAATATTATTGATTTTAATATTAGTAAATTCAATGTCAGGTATTGCAAATGCTTTTGAAGTTGATTCAGCATATGTAGAAAATCTTGGAGATTGTGGTCGACATTTACAATTTAAAACTACATCAGGAACATGGAGTTATGTTATTACAACAATGGTTGGATATAGAAATAATGGAGTATTACATTATGCATATTGTTTGAATGTTGACAAACATGGTGTTGGAGAAGAACAAAATTATAGTGTAAATGTAACAGAAATTTTATCAGATGTTCATGTATGGAGAGCAATAGTAAATGGATTTCCATATAAAAGTGCATCAGAACTTGGAGTAGAAAATGACCAAGATGCATTTGTAGCGACAAAACAAGCAGTATATTCAGTTATATATAATAGAGATGTAGACAGTTTTTATCGTGGTGGAGATGCAAGAGGAACAAAAATATTTAATGCAATAAAAAATATTGTAAATCAAGCAAGATATGGAACAGAAACACCTACAGTAAATAGTGTATTAAATGCAAATAAAATAGGAAATTTTAAGGCAGATGGAAATTCATATTATTCACAAGAATATAGTGTTACAAGCAATGTAAATGTATCTAATTACACAGTTACATCAATAAGCAATTTTCCAGAAGGAAGTTATATAGCAGATTTAAGTGGTAATGCAAAAACTACATTTAGTGGTAATGAACATTTTAAAGTTGTAGTTCCTAAAGATAAAATTTTAGATAATTTTGATGGAAAAATATCATTAAATGGTAAAGTAAAAAGTTACCCAGTATTTTTTGGACAAAGCCCAAATCCTAATTGGCAAAATTATGCATTAACTTATGATGCATATTATACAGCAGGTGGAGAAACAACATTATCAGTAGATGCTTATAAATCAAAAATAAAAGTTATAAAAATAGATAATGAAACAAAAAAATCAATAGCAGGAGTAGAATTTAATTTTAGATATAGTGATGGACAAAATATTGGAAACTATAAAACCGATTCTCAAGGTTGTATTGAATTGAGCAAATTAAGACAAGGAAAAGTAATTGCTACAGAAATAGCAACAAAATCTGAATACATTTTGGATGACAAAGAAAATGAAATTCTTTTAGATTATGATACATATAAAGAATTAACAATTGGAAATGAACACAAAAGAGGGGATTTAAGTGTATATAAAGTAGATGCTGACAATAAAAAAATAACTTTGGGTGGAGTTGAATTTGCATTATATTCACACGAATTTCAAAAAATAACAGGACATTATACAACTGATGCAAACGGTGAAATTCATATTAAAGGTTTAAGAACAGGAGAATGGTCATTAATTGAAGAAAAAACAGGAAAATGGTATAACCTTAATGAAAATCCAATTGAAATAAAAATAAATTGGAATGAAACTACTAATACAACAGTAGAAAATGAATTAAAAAAATCACAAATAAAAATTATAAAAGTTGACAAGAAAAATCATGAAGTAAAATTAAAAGATGTTGAACTTGAAGTTTTAGACAAAGATGGGAATGTTTTAGAAAAATTAAAAACTGATAAAAATGGAGAATGTTATACAAAAAGATATGCAGTAAGAGATTACCCTGAATTATATATAAGAGAAACAAAAACAAATGAAAAATATGTATTAGATACAGAAATGAAGAAAATCACATTAAAAGAAAATGAGATTGTTAATTATACATTTGAAAATCAAAAAATATATGGACAAATTAAAGTAATAAAAACATCAGAAGAAGACAACAAAATAAATGGAGATAAAAAAGGAACACCAATTCCAAATGTATCTTTTGGAGTATATGATGAAAACAAAAACTTTATAGAGAAAATTACAACAGGAGAAGATGGAATTGCAATTACAAGTAAATTAGAAAAAGGCAAAAAATATATAAAAGAATTGGAAGGGGAATCAGGAGAATGGTATCAATTAAACGAAAATGAATATTCAGCAGAGATAGTTAAACATGGTGAAATTGTTGAATTAAACATTACCAATAAACCTGATAATCCAGATATAGATGTTGAAAAAGATGGAATTATTCAGACAACAGCAAATCAAGAGATTAAATATGATTTTACAATAAAAAATACAGGTAATGTGCCATTAAAAGATTTTACTTGGTATGATTATTTACCAACAGACTATGTAACTGCTACAAAACTTGTAACTGGAACATATAATCAAGATTTAAATTATGCCGTATATTATAAAACGAATAAAAATGATTATAGATTATTAAGAGATAATTTGAATACACAAACAAATAACTATATTGATTTTTCAAATTTAGAATTAGAAGCGGATGAGTATGTAACAGAATTTAAAGCAGAATTTGGAAAAGTAGATGTAGGATTTTCTTCAGTAGAAAAACCACAATTATTTGTAAAAGTTAAAGCTTCAGTAAAAGCAGATGATACATTTACAAACAAAACAAAAGTAGAAGGATATCACAAAACATATTATGTATTTGATGAGGATGATCACACTACAAAAGTATATGAAAAAAAATTAGAAGTAAAATTACCAAGAACAGGATGTTAGAATATATTTGGGAGAGTTCAAAGAGAACTCTCCTTTTTGAAAAAAGAAAGGATTGATAAGATGAAAAATGTAAAATTAGAACAAATGGAAGAATTAGATGCCAAAATTGAAAAAATAAATTATGATTTATCAGGATTAGAATCAAGAAAAAAAGAAATGGAAAATAGTAAATTTGATAAACAACAAAACATAGAAAAATTAGAAGAAGAAAAAAGAACAATATTAGCCAAAACAGATAAAATGAATAGATTAGAAAAAATAATTTATATAACATTTGCATCAAAAAATGATTTAAAACGAGTAGATTTACTAAATGCAAAAATTACAGAGTTAAGAAATGAAAAAGATAGTATTCAGGGGAAAATCGATATTCAAAATAAATTATATGCAGATACAATTAAAGAAAAAGATAATTATATAGAACAGAGAAGACAATTATATGTTGAAAATACAAAGGTTCATGTACAAGAAAAAGAAGATAAAGTAAAAACAACACATGTACAGGATTTGGCTAGAATTCATAAGATTGCAAAACAATATGAGAGTAGTGAAATTATGCAAAAAGTATCTCAAACAATAGAAAAATATATTAATAAAATATTTGAAAATACTGAAGAAAATGAAAAAAATGCAGTAGATAAAGAGGAAGAGGCAGAAACATAGAAGGGGAAAAGTTGAAAGAAGTAGTAGTAAAAAAAATAAGAAAAGGAAATTCAGGATATAAAAAGATTTATTCTACGATGAGTTATAATATAAAAATTAAAAAAAATTTGAAAAAGAAAGCAGGTGATTAATATAGATGATAGAGCACAAGAATTAATAAATAGTACAAATGAAATGGCACAAGAAACATTTGAAAATCCAAGTAAAATGCGTAATTTTTTAAAAACATTAGCAACAATGTATAATACAAGTTACAATAATATTCTATTATTGAAATCACAAAGGGATAATGTATCATTTATAGCAACTAAAGAAGAATATCAAAAATATAAATATAAAGTTAAAGATAATGAGAAACCACTTGAAATAATAAAAAGAATAAAGATAAATAATGATGTTAAATTTAAGGTAGTAGAAGTTTACGATATATCACAAACAGATGCTATAATAAAAAAGAAGGAATATAAAAAAGAATACATAGATACGATCTTAAAAGGAATGTGTGCTAGAAGAAGTTTATATTATGATACTAATAGTCAAATGGCTAATATTGAATCAATTGTTAGTGATATAAGTCATAATACAAGAAATTCAAATATTCCATATTTTGATATTGATAAATATGCAAGTCAAAGTCAGACAGAGGTTATAGCAACTATTTTTGCTGTAGCAAAAAAATTAGGAATTAATACAAGAAACTATAACTTAACAGAAGTATGTAAATGGGGAGTTGATAAAGAAAATCGAAGGCTAAAAGAAAGTTTGAAATATATGCAAAAATTTGTAAATTATTTTGTTAAAGATTTTGAGTCACAGGAGAAGATATATAAAATAGAAAAGCAAAAAGAAGATGAAGAAGAAATGGAATAAAGAAATCCATTTAAGAAAGGTGATTTGATTATGGAAGAAAAATTTTCAATAGAAATGAATAAATATGAAATGTTAAGGTACTATGAAAATAAAATAGTAGAAGATGGAATAAAGAGCTGTTCTGAATTTAATACAATAGTGAATTTGGCAGATTACAATACTAAAGAAATAAAATTAGAAAAATATAAAAAGTTTATCAGGCTGGCGATTGCGATTGTTACTACAATGATATGTGTTTATGGCATTTATTACCTGTACATGAACCGTCATGTGAAGTTTCAAGATAAAAACATGGCATATGAGATAAGCAGAACAATCGGACCAAACGTTAATCCAGAGAATGTAAAATATAAAGATGTATATGCTATAAAGGAATTGAATATAGGACAGCTCGGAAAATATGATACTTTAGAAGATATAAAATTATGCAAGAATCTGGTGAGAATTTCAGTAAATGGTGGAGGCGATAAATGGAATTCGCTAGAGACAAATGATGATGTACTGATTGTAACAAATAAAAAAGCTGAAACTTTTCAGAAAGAATTGGCTGATTTGATTCCTGAATTAAAAAAGCTAAAGAGATTTGCATATAGTAATTATTGCAGAAATTGTGATATATCTGATTTTTCATTTCTATCTGAATGCAGGCAGCTTGAGATTCTGAGAATATGTTATAGCGATACTACAGATTTTAGTTTTTTGAAAAGCTGCAAAAAGATAGTAGATATAGATTTGCAGGAAAGCCAAATAAAAGATGCAGATAATCTAAAATCGCTAAAAAATCTGGAAACGATATGCATATATGATACCCCTTTGTCAAAAGATGAAACTGAGGTAGAAAGCCTGTGTAAGGCATTTCCAAATGCAAAGATATTCATAAGTGAGGATAAGGTGCAGAATATTGACATAAAAGAGGAATAGGGAATACCAGGATAAAAATGATAGATTAAGAATTGTATATTAATTGTATTTTATAGCCATACTTTACTTTGAAAGGAATTAAAGTATGGCTATAAATATGGGTAAAAGAGATACATTTGCACAAAACGAAAGCATATCGCCCCGCCAGCTATACAGACTATACGTCTTTAATCTGCTTGGAGTCGGCACACTGGTGCTTCCAAACAATCTGGCGAAACTGGGAAAGTATGGTTTTATCTCAATCGCACTTGGTGTTTTCATGGCATGGCTGTTTATGTGGATAGTGAGCGAGGTACGAGAACAGAAGAAAAGTATATATGACAGAAGCTTTGGTAAAACAGCACATCCAAAAATGTTAATTTATGATTTAATTATTGCGATATACGAGCTGTCACAGGCCGCATTTCTTGCATGGATATTTGTAAAGCTGATACGTGACAGCCTTATACCGGATGAGTCATTTACAGTTGTACTTCTTGTGATAATGGCAGTGTGCGCTTATGCGCTAAGTGGCGGAGTGGAGTGCCGTGCCAGGGTATACGAGGTAGTATTTTTCTTTGTGCTGATACCGCTTGCTGCTATGCTTTTGTTTGCGCTATCGGATGTGAGATCAGACTATCTGATGATTAAGGACAGAGTCGGTGTGGACTTTGGCATAGCGGATATATTTGCGGGCGCATACTATGTGTTTGCAGCATCCATTTCCGTGTTCAATATACTGTTTGTAAGGGAGCGCACTGCCTCACAGATACGATGGAGTGTGAGTAAAGCAATACTCACATATGCAGGCATTCTTTTTTTATTGTATGCAGTATTGCTTGGGAGCTTCGGAAAATATTCATTGTCAGAAATCGAGTTTCCGGCTGTCGTACTGATGAGTGATGTGCAGATAAAGGGAAGCTTCTTTAAGAGGGCAGATGCACTGATGCTGTCGGTGTGGTTTTTCACGCTGTTTTCAGTGCTCATTATGAGCCTTTATTATGCGGTTTTAAGATGTGAGAATTTTGCTAAAAATACGACAAAAGGTATATTTACATTTAATAAAAGCCGAGGCTTCAGTAACAATAAACAATTAAGCTGTGACAGACAGAAAAGCCATGACGAGGAAAATAGCAGTATGAGAAGCTGGTGCATCATATTTGTCATAGCAATCACAGTGACCTTAGCATATATTCTTGAAAGTGGAGATGAAATCGTGAAAAAATATCTTGGATTTTTAATGTGCATAGCGATACCGGTCATAGTAGTGCTGACGATAGGTCTCATGCTTACCGGCTGTAGTGCAGTGGAGCTTGAGGAGCGCTGCTTTCCGACACTTGCTGCGGTGGATGTTGTAGCTGTAGATACTGACGAAATAACCGATAAAGAAGTAACTGATTACAAAGAATATGTTAGCCACAGAGATGATTTGGCAAATGAAAGTAGCGGATATATAGAGTTTTATTATAACATGGACAAATCCTATGAGCCCGAATATGCAGATGATATCAAAACAGCCGTGGACAGCTTCGAGGAGCGGCTGTCACAAAAAGCCGATACCAATCATCTGAAGGTGATATTAATAGGAAAAACGCTTAGAAATGATAAAGCAGCTTATGCAAGCTTCATGGAATACTGCAAGACATCCAAAAAATTTCCGAGAAACACATACGTGTGCATAGCAGATGATATAAACGATATCTTTGATAACATGGGTGATTATTATGAGCAGAAAATGAATAAGGAGAATCATGAGGATGGGGAACCGATAATTACACTTGGCACCTTATTGGATGACTATACGAATGAAATTCATGGAGACTATTAATGCTGGCTGTCATTAGAACACAGCCAGCTAGTAAACTCATAGCCATTAAATGAATGTCCTTTACCCGATACAAGGGTTATATGAGTTCATTATATATTTTCATTACATCCGACATCCCAAATTTATTTCCGTTCATGTTATATCGGATTTTCTTACGTGCTTTTGCATTTACTTCTGCCAAAATATTTTTAGGTAATGTTATTGGCTTTGACGTATTTTTATCTATGTATACATCTCCTATATATTCTTTTGTTACAGGAAATAAATTCTGAGGCAAAATAGCCTTTTCCTCGCCCAAAACATAGCAAAATGAAACATTGTCACACTTATTATATTTTTCAATTGATCTATTATAAATATTCCTGTATTTAGTTACTTTTGATGATATTGGCACCATCCAATATATTTCAGAGTCATCATATTTAAAAAGGTAACAACATGGTCTGTTATGTTTTTGTCCATTTATTTGTTCCTTATTTCCTAATAATCCGCAATCTTTAAATCTTTTATAAAATTCATCTTTTACAAAATATAATTGTCCCTCTGTCATATTTCTCCTTAGTAAAAAAAATACCCTATTGAAAACAATAGGGTGATAATTTGAACCCCAGCCTTTTATAAGCCGCTTGCTGGGTAGCGGAAATAATTTGAACCCGTACCTTCTTTTTATGATTACTGATATATACGGTTACAGTCTATAATTATTGAAATCATCTCTGATTTCTTATCTATATTATAGCATTTTTTGCTCAAAAAGATACTCGCTTTTTTACCAATTTTATATTGATTTATGAATCTTTTTTTTGTATAAATTTGCTACATAGCTTTACCTGCCTGACACCACACCCCACCCGCACTATTCCCCTCCTCTCCCAGCATCGTATACCATCATGTGGGCGCGGCATGAAAAATATGAAAAAAGATGAATAAGCTCGTCAGATAAGGCAATACTTGTTTACATGAGAAAGAGAATAATAATAACAACCATAGCAATAATATCTCTTGCGGCAGTAGTCGCTGCAAAAAATCATGCACCTGCGATAAGCACAAACAGTACAGCATGTACATCCGACATGCAAAAATCCATCGCCGGCAAAATCCTGCGCTTTCATGTGCTGGCAAACAGTGACAGCGAAGCAGACCAGAATGTGAAAAAGCAGGTGCGCGATGCAGTAGGGGCTTACATAGAGCCATATCTGCTGGAGTGCGAAAATATCGAAGAAACCAGAGCCATTGTAAATGACCATATGGACGAAATAATAGCGGTATCAAAGGAGACGCTTGCTGCAAACGGCTTTACATATGGCGCATCGGCAGAGCTTACACACACCGATTTCCCGGAAAAGACGTATGGGGACTATACATTTCCGGCGGGAAATTATGAGGCGCTTGAAATAACACTGGGCGATGGAGCCGGTCATAACTGGTGGTGCGTGCTGTATCCAAATATGTGCTTCAGGGGCAGTGTGTATGAGGTGGTGGATGATGATGCAAAGGAAAATCTTAAGGAGGTGCTCACACCGGATGAGTATGAGAGTGTGTTTGACAGCGGAAAATATGAAATAAAACTAAAAATCCTTGATATTTTCAGATAAAACAGTTAGTATATTCATGCTGAAAAATATGTTATAAGAAAATATGTAATGATTAATTATTAAAGAGTGAAATGATGTAACTATTCAGAACAGAAATATGCGGCTTACAACTGTGAAGGCACTAAACAGTTACGAATTAATTTAAATATGCAAGAGGATAAGGAGAAAGAAATGACAAAGGATGTAGTAGTATCATTAAAGGGCTTGCAGCTCGCACCGGACCAGCAGTCGGATGCGGTAGAGGTGATTGCCCCGGGAGAGTATTATATAAGAAATAACAAGCACTATGTGCTTTTTGAGGAAATAATGGAGGGTGAGACCCAGACACTCAAAAATATGCTTAAATTCAATGACAATTATCTTGAGTTCACCCGCAAGGGACCTATGAGTGTACATATGATATTTGAGAAGGGAAAGAAAAACCTGACATATTATTATACACCGTTTGGAAGTATCCAGATAGGTATTGATGCCACAAGCATAGAGGTAAAGGAGACTGAGGACGAGATAAGGGCAGAGGTAAAGTATGCACTTGATGTCAACTATGAATTTGTAGGTGACTGTCACATCAATATAACTGTGAAGAAAAAAGGCGCAGCAGTCAAAATTGCATAAAAGTCTGCCAGGCCTATGGGGGTAAAAAATATATAAAGCATATAAAAAACAGAGCATGTGAGGATGAATGCCATCCCACATGCTCTGTTTATGTACATGAAAATTAAAATCATGATATTATTTCTTTTTTGCTTTTTTAGCAGCCTCTTTAGCAGCTTTTCTTTCAGCCTTTGCAGCCTCCTCAGCCTTGAGCTGTTCGTTGGCCTTGCTGTAGTTTTCTGCCATTCTTGCACGGAAGCCTTTTTTCTTCTTAGGCTTCTCAAGAGGTCCTCTGATACCGCGGACAGCTGTGATGTAGATACCGCTGACAGAAGCCTTGACCTCTTTCTTTAAAGGAATCTCATCAAAGATCTGCTCGTCTGCTATAAGAGTCATGACTCTTGGTCCGACCTTGGCCTTGACAACAGGCAGCTTTGAGCGGCGCATAAGCTTTGGTGTCTGCTCAATAATCTGCTGTGGGAGACCGGCATCCTTTAGCTTCATACGCTTTTTGTCAATGATTAGCATGTTGACGGTCTGTGATGCAGCAGCTATCTGCTCGTCCTGCTCTTCCTTTCTTTTTTGTGCTTTTTTACCGAGGATTGTTAATACTATAAATGCTACCACAAGCACTACTGCGATAACAATAAGTACGATTAATGCTGGATTCAAAACGTATCCCTCCTAAAAATTTGCTTATTTAAATTAATTCTATCAAATATGCTAAAAAAAATCAATCTTTATTGCAAGAATAGGTAAAACCGTAGTATACTAGAACTATATTTTGGAAAAAGTCTTTAGAAGACGCAAATGGGTATTTATTAATGAAGAAAATTGCTCTTCTGGTTGATGGCTGGAGAAGATACGTAACATATTCGTGGGTTGAGGGTATCATGGAAGGCTCTAAAGAGCTGTGCAAAGATAAAGAAATTTTCACTCGTTGTAATTTAGTCTGATATGTGATATTGTAGACAGGTGTGGTGCTTTGTGAACGTGTTTTTGCCGTGGCAGGGCATTATACACATAAATAATGTAACTTACAGATTTTAGGAGGATTCCAATGAGTGAGAAAAAGAATACAGGTAAGAAGGCAGTCATAGCAGTGATTGTGATTGCACTTATCGTGGCAATTATTGTGCTTGTTGCTGTGATAAGCGGCAAGAGCAAAAAGGATGGCTCAAAGAGCGCAACAGAGGCAGGCACCGAGGCCGGCAGCGAGACGATGCGAAGCGGACAGTTTGACATAGACTACGCAAAGCAGGTTACAAAGCTTGCAGACTATTCAGGTGTTGCAATTACTGTCTCAAACGATTATGAGATAAACGATAAAGCAAAGCAGACATATCTGACCAATGTACTTCAGTCATATGGTGCAGATGCGTACAAGCAGGTTACAGATCGTGATACAGTTGCAGATGGCGATTATGTCAAGGTTGATTACACAGGATATAAGGATGGCAAAGCATTTGATGGTGGTTCTGCTACAGATGTGATGCTTGATGTGACAAATAACAGCCAGGTCGGCGGTTCATCCTTTATTGATGGATTTACAAAGCCTATAATCGGAGCCAAGGTGGGTGACAAGGTTAAGGGTGACGTGACATTCCCTGAGGATTATGGCAACGACGACTTAAATGGACAGACAGTTACATTTGAGTATACAGTAAAGGGCATTTACTCAGCAGATCCTGTTGCACTTGCTGATATGACAGACGAGCAGGTCAACACAGTGTTTGGAAAGGCCGGAGTGACAACAAATGCCCAGCTTAGCACACAGATTGAAAAGGATTTGAATAAGCAGCTCTACAGCGCTGAGGTCAATAAGGTCAAGAGCTACATGATTGAAAACAGCACAGTCGAGATTCCTGATGAGTATCTACAGGCCAGACTCAATGAGTATATTGCTTCATTTACCAAGGAAAATGTCAAGGATGGACAGACACTTAAGAAATATTTAAAGTCCAACTACAATATGACAGTGGATCAGGCCACAGAGCAGTGGAAGGAGAATATGACAGACCAGATAAAGACAGAGTTCATCTTTGGGCTTATCGCTGAGAAGGAAAATATCAAGATGGATGATGATACCTTCAACAGCTATGTGGATTATATCGTATCAGCCAGCAATGGCCAGTTCAGCAAGGCTTCTGAGGTATACAAGTATTTTGGAAGCGGACACAAGGATGAGGGAAAGGCATACCTTAAGAACCAGTACCTTGTAAACAAGGCTATCGATACAGTCACGGAGAAAGCAAATGTGACATTTGAGGATGGCAGTGTAGCGCCTGATACTTCAAGTGGCAGCGCGGATGCCGAATAATAACGATAAAAATGCTGTCTGTGGTGATGCGCAGGCAGCTTAAATGGAGGATTAGATAATGGAACTTACAAACATACGCGAGATTTTCCGCAACAAGGACAAATTCGCTGACAAAGAGGTGACTATCGGAGGATGGGTCAGAAGCAATCGTAATTCAAAGAATTTTGGATTTATCGTGGTAAATGACGGTACATTTTTTGAGCCAATCCAGGTTGTATACGGAAATGGCTTAGACAACTATGATGAGGTTGGCAAGATCAATGTCGGAGCTGCAATTATCGTAAGAGGTACTCTTGTGCTCACTCCGGATGCAAAGCAGCCATTTGAGATTCAGGCCGCTTACGTGACTGTTGAGGGTGCATCCACACCGGATTATCCTCTGCAGAAGAAGAGACATACATTTGAGTATCTTCGTACAATCTCACACTTAAGACCGCGTACCAATACTTTTGAGGCAGTTTTCAGAGTGCGTTCACTCTGCGCATATGCTATTCACAAATTCTTCCAGGAGAGGGATTTTGTGTACGTGCACACACCGCTTATCACAGGAAGTGACTGTGAGGGTGCAGGAGAGATGTTCCAGGTGACCACACTTGATTTGAATAATCTCCCTATGACAGAGGATGGAAAGGTGGATTTCTCAAAGGATTTCTTTAATAAACCTACAAACCTCACTGTTTCAGGACAGTTAAACGGCGAGACATATGCTATGGCATTCAAGAATATCTACACCTTCGGACCTACCTTCCGTGCGGAGAATTCAAATACCACACGTCATGCGGCAGAGTTCTGGATGATTGAGCCTGAGATTGCTTTTGCAGACCTTGAGGATGATATGATGCTTGCAGAGAGCATGCTCAAGTATGTTATCAACTATGTGCTTGAAAATGCACCTGAGGAGATGGCATTTTTCAACAATTTCGTGGACAAGGGGCTGCTTGACAGATTAAGAAATGTTGTGGAAAATGATTTTGCCCGTGTGACATACACAGAGGCTATCGACATCCTTTCAAAGCACAATGACAAGTTTGATTACAAGGTATCATGGGGCTGTGATTTGCAGACTGAGCATGAGAGATACCTTACAGAGCAGATTTACAAGCGCCCTGTATTTGTCACAGATTATCCGAAGGAGATAAAGGCCTTCTACATGAAGCTGAATGACGACGGAAAGACCGTTGCAGCAGTTGACTGTCTTGTACCGGGAATCGGAGAAATCATCGGTGGAAGCCAGAGAGAGGATGATTACGACAAGCTTCTTGCCAGAATAAATGAGCTTGGACTTTCAGAGGATGACTACAAGTTCTACCTTGACTTAAGAAAATACGGCTCTGCAAGACACGCAGGCTTTGGACTGGGCTTTGAGAGATGCGTAATGTATCTTACCGGCATGGGCAATATCCGTGACGTTATCCCATTCCCTAGAACAGTTAATAACTGTGAGCTGTAATCACGAATGAATTTCATACATGAATAATTACCGCCCTCTGCACATATATATGATGTGTGGAGGGCGTTTTTATGTGGAGAAAAATCAAAGGTCCTGTGATAACAATATGTATCATGCATCTTACGGCGCTTTTGTGCCTTATCATACTTTCTATAGTACAGTGCTTTGTCGACATGGCGGAGTGGATACAGTTTGCACTTGCCATGGCGGTCAATATAGTGGTGGGGCTTGTGTGCGGATTTTTGCTCAAATGCTGCTTTCACCGAAGGCGTTTTATCAGGGTGACGGTCGCAGCATACTGGATAACGTATGTGATAGCAACAGTGGTCATAGATATAGGCGAATCAAAAAATATATTCGAGCTTTTGATAATACTCCTTCTGGTAATGTTTTCAGCGCTTGTTTTTCGCTAAAAAAGGACTTTTCATATTGATAATGCTGTGATATAATATTAAAAGCAAATATGATGTTTCAATCAGACATCGTTAAATGAAAAGGAGATAAAAATGAAACACGTAAAGACATTAAATACAAGAAAATTACAGAACACAGTTAAAAAGGGCGGATGTGGCGAGTGCCAGACATCATGCCAGTCAGCTTGCAAGACATCTTGTACAGTTGGAAACCAGACTTGTGAGCAGTACAAATAGTCATAGGTGAAGCGGATTTAAAGAGTGTGCGCTGATAGGTGCACACTCTTTTCGCAGTGGTAATTTTAAAATGTGTATAGAAAGAGAGGAATATTGTAGTGGTTCATCAGTACAAGAACAACGGCTATAATATTGTCTTAGATGTCAACAGTGGCGCAATCCATGTGGTGGATGATGTCACATATGACGTTATTGAGCTGTTTGAGGACAACTCAGCTAAGGAGATTATTGAAAAGCTTGTGGACAGGTATCCACAGACGGAGATAGAAGAAGCAATACAGGAAGTAAATGAGCTTAAGGATAATGAAGAGCTCTTTACAGAAGATACATACAAAGAGCGTATCATAGATTTCAAGAAGCGCCAGACAGTTGTAAAGGCACTTTGCCTTCACATAGCGCACGACTGCAACCTTGCCTGCAGATATTGTTTTGCAGAGGAGGGCGAGTATCACGGCAGACGAGCTCTCATGAGCTACGAGACAGGAAAACAGGCACTTGATTTCTTGATTGCCAATTCAGGCAGCAGAAGAAACTTAGAGGTAGACTTCTTTGGAGGAGAGCCTCTAATGAACTGGGATGTGGTGAAGCAGCTTGTGGCATATGGAAGAGAGCAGGAGAAGCTTCATGACAAGCATTTCAGGTTCACACTCACCACAAACGGTGTGCTCTTAAATGACGAGATTATGGAGTTTGCCAACAAAGAGATGGACAATGTAGTTCTTAGTATAGACGGACGCAAGGAGGTTCATGACCGCATGAGGCCTTTCAGAAAGGGCGCCGGCAGTTATGACCTTATTGTTCCGAAATTCCAGAAGTTTGCAGAGAGCAGACATCAGGACAAGTACTATGTGAGAGGTACATACACACATTTCAATACTGATTTTTCAAAGGATGTGCTTCATCTGGCTGATTTAGGCTTCAAGCAGATTTCGGTTGAGCCTGTAGTGGCACAGCCTACAGATGAGTATGCACTTAAGGAATCTGATTTACCTGTGCTCTTTGATGAGTACGACAGACTTGCAGCAGAGATGGTAAAGAGAAACAAGGCAGGAAACGGCTTCAATTTCTTCCATTTTATGATAGATTTAGAGGGAGGACCTTGTGTATATAAGCGTCTTTCCGGCTGTGGCTCAGGAACAGAGTACCTGGCAGTGACTCCATGGGGAGATTTATATCCATGCCACCAGTTTGTGGGCAATGAGGAATTCCTTATGGGTAATGTCTGGGATGGCATCAAGGCCACTGACATCCAGGATGAGTTTAAGTGCTGTAATGTTTATGCCAAGGAAAAATGTCGCAACTGTTTTGCCAGATTCTATTGCAGCGGTGGCTGTGCCGCCAACTCATACAACTTCCACGGCACAATCACTGATGCCTATGATTTAGGCTGTGAGCTGCAGAAGAAGCGTATAGAGTGCGCTATCATGATTAAGGCAGCAGAGGCTGATATGGCAGATGATGCACAATAATTTGAATTTGTCACGGGAAACGGATAGCGGTATTTGTGACCCGTGTGCGAATATATTTGCCATCTGTATACCTATATGGATGGTAGCAAAATGACAGGAAGGTATAAGAAAATGAAAAAAGGAAAGAGTTGGGTGATTATCCTTGTGGCAGTCATTTGTATCGGCTTGCTGGGCTGGTATTCCACTGCAGTAATTACCGACACAAAGCAAAAGCAGGAGGCAACTGCTAATGGTGAGAGCACCAAGGATAAGGATTATCAGAATATCAAGCTTGGTCTCGACCTCTCAGGTGGTGTTTCAATCACCTACCATATCAAGGACAAGGATCCTTCAGACAAGGATGTAAATGATACTATCGCAAAGCTCGAGGAACGTGCAGAGAGCTACACAACAGAGTACTCTGTATACAAGAGCGGGGATGACCGTATCACTGTAGAGATTCCGGGTGTTGACGACCCTAACAAGGTACTCGAGGATCTTGGAAGTCCGGGATCACTGTACTTCATCGCCCAGTATGACAGTGACGGAAATGCCAACTATACACAGGACACATCGGCTGAGGGCGGATACAAGCTCAACTATGATATTGATACCTTAAAGGCCAATGGTTCAGTTATCCTCGATGGTAACGATGTAAAGGATGCAAGTGCCCAGTATGACCAGTCATCATCTACATCAACCAAGGAGCCTGTTGTTTCATTAAAGCTCAAGGATGAGGCTATTGACACATGGGCAGATGCCACAAAGAAGGCAAAGGATGCAGGACAGTCAATCGGTATATACTATGATGATCATTTCATCAGCGTTCCTACAGTAAGCGCCGTTATCTCAGATGGTAACTGTGTAATCAACGGAATGAAGGATTTCGACGAGGCAACAAGCCTTGCAACATTTATCCGTGTCGGAGCCATCAACCTCCAGCTCGAGGAGTTAGAGTCAAATGTTGTTGGCGCACAGCTCGGTGGATCAGCGCTCACAAATGCAGTAAAGGCTGCAATTATCGGAATTATCTTAATCATGATATTCATGATTGTGCTCTATGGTATACTCGGTGTGGTTGCATCTATCGGACTTGCACTCTACTCAATGCTTACGGTACTGTTTATTTACTGGTTTGAGATTACACTTACACTGCCGGGTATCGCGGGTATCATCCTTGGTATCGGTATGGCAGTAGATGCAAACGTTATCGTATTTGCCCGTATCCGTGAGGAAATCGCAGGTGGCAAATCAGTGCTTGCTGCAGTAAATGAGGGCTACAAGAAGGCTCTTTCAGCCATCCTCGATGGACAAGTTACAACCTTTATCGCAGCACTTGTGCTTATGGTGCTCGGTTCAGGTACAGTAAAGGGCTTTGCATACACACTTATGATTTCAATTATTCTGTCACTGTTTACAGCTCTTTTTATAGCAAAATATCTTACAAGAGCATTTTACGGTGTCGGTGTCAGAGCTGAGAAGTTCTACGGCAAGGCAAAGAAGAGAAAGGTTATCAGATTTGTACAGAACAGAGTCAAATACTTTGTTATCTCAGGTGTAGTCATACTTGCAGGTATCGGCGGCATGATTTATTTCGGTGCTACAAGTGGCAATGCATTAAACTACAGCCTTGAGTTCGTAGGTGGTACATCAACCACTGCAGACTTTGGCAAGGATTATACAGCCGCAGAGGTTGAGAAGGACATCGTGCCTTCAGTATCAAAGCTCCTTGGCAATAGTGCAGTGCAGGTTACTACAGTCCAGGGCAGCCATGATGTCACATTAAAGACACGTACACTTTCACTTGATGAGAGACAGGATCTCGCAGCTCTTCTTGAGAAGGATTTCAATGTTGATGCATCAACTATAGAGACTCAGAGTATCAGCTCAACAATCAGTGGAGAGATGAGAACAAACGCTGTAAAGGCAGTTATTATTTCATGTATTTTCATGCTGTTATATATCTGGTTCAGATTCAAGGACATCAGATTTGCTTCAAGTGCTATCCTTGCGCTGGTACATGATGTGCTTGTTGTTGTCACAGCATATGCACTTATCAGAATCTCAGTCGGCAGTACGTTTATCGCATGTATACTTACAATCGTAGGTTACTCAGTCAACGATACAATCGTTATTTTTGACCGTATCCGTGAGAACCTTCACGGTATCAAGAAGTACTCAGCAGATGAGCTTGCTGATATAGCAAACGAGTCCCTTACACAGACACTTTCACGAAGCATCAATACTTCGCTTACTACATTTGTTATGGTATTGTTACTCTTTATCTTTGGTCATACATCAATCAGAGAGTTCTCATTACCACTCATGGTAGGTGTGCTTTGCGGAACATATTCTTCAATCTGCATCGCTACAGAGCTTTGGTATGTGATGAAGCTTTATCTGGGCAAGAGCGCCATCAAAAAGCAGGCGGCTGCACCGGCTAAGGGTTCTAAAAAAGCTAAGAATTAATAATTAATAATTAACTTATGGCCCGGCCTTTAAAGGCTGGGCTATTGTTTTTTGTGGACTTACTAACATATGCAGATATGTTTATATATTTATAAATTTATGTGCGGAGCAATAGAATGGAGCATTATTTATATGAAATTTTTTCTGATTTATCTGCTTCTTATGAATATAGCAGGCTTTGCTGCGATGGGAATTGACAAGTGTAAGGCCAAGGCACACGCATGGCGCATCCCGGAGAAGACATTATTTGGGCTCAGCCTGCTGGGCGGAAGCGCCGGTACCTGGGCTGGGATGTATGCCTTCAGGCACAAGACAAAGCATTGGTATTTTGTAAAGGGGATGCCACTTATTTTCTTTATCCATGTGGTTATTGCATGTGTTATCTACAGGAATTTTTATTAGAGTTTTATTACATTAATTTTTAAAAATTACTGTCATAAAAAATTGATTTTATGACAGTAATATAGTACAATAGTACTTACAAACAACTTAAAATTAAAAATAGGGGGGCTATATAATGGAAAATGATATGTCCAGACATGAACGTCTTGATTATCTGAGAAATAAGATAGATGGCAGAAAATATAAGACAAAGGAACCAAAGATTTATCTAAACAATATGTTTTTATTGGGATTGCATGCATTACTTGAATTTGGGATGTTTTGTAATTTTGCATTTATATCATTTTATAATGGAATGAGTGTACCCGGTATCCTGGGATTTGTATGGATAATACTGGGGGTATTGGTATGTGGAGCACTTTACTTTAAGGACAAGAGCTGCCCTTATCTAAACAAGGTCTGTCTTATTCAATTTATTATTTTGTATTTTCTGGCTATAATGGAAAATGGTAACAGTTGTATAAATGCAGCATTTATCCCGGTAATCATTGCTATAATGCCGTATATGGATATAAAGCTTATGGATCTGTCATGTATTGCATTAGCAGTATCTAACATAGCTCGATATCTGTTGGTTTTTACCGGTGTTGTTTATTCGTATGATAGTGTAGGACATGAGGGGGTTGTGCTTGGTGTAAACCTTGTTACAATTCTGGCAGTTGCAATTGCTAACAGGATTGCATGGAGATTCAACCATGATGCAATGTATTCAATGAAGGATGAGCAGGAAATACAGAAAATTATTATGGATGATGTCCTTGATATTGCAAAGGGGGTACAGAATAAAACGGGTGAGGCGAATGAAGTGCTTGGACAGCTTTCAGCCTCAGCACAGAATATCAATGATGCAGTTTCAGAGATTACACAGGGAACCTACAATACAGCAGAAAATATTCAGAATCAGACTGTAATGACACAGAAGATACAGGATGCAATTGATGATGTCGCTGACAGAACTGAGAATGCGGCTGAAAAGGCAATGGCTTCTATGGATGTGATTAGAGAAAGTCTCTCAACAATGGATGAGCTGAGCAGACATTCAGATACAATTGCTGAAACAAATAACAAGGTTGTTAACTCTATGGAAAATCTCGGGAAAAAGACAGAGGATGTACGAAATATTACAGATATGATTCTTGATATCTCAAACCAGACTAATCTGCTGGCACTAAATGCGTCTATTGAGGCAGCAAGAGCAGGTGAAGCCGGCAAAGGCTTTGCAGTAGTTGCAGACCAGATCAGACAGCTTGCAGAACAGACCAAGAAATCAACGGAAAGCATTACTCAGATTGTGGAGCAGCTTAGTGACTATTCAAGGGGCGCATCAGAGGCAATTAAAGAATCTCTTGAAGCAACACAGCAGCAGTCTGCTTTGATAGGAACGGCATCTGACAATTTCAATTTGATTAATTCTGATATACAGGAGCTCACCGGTCAGATGAATGAAATCGATACGATGATAACAGGTCTCAAGGATTCAAATAATGCTATTGTTGACAGTATCAACCAGCTTTCAGCAACGAGTGAGGAGATAACCGCAAGCAGCTCAGAGGCATCTGATATTTCGGCGAACAACAGGGAAAGCTCAGATAATGCAAAGCAGATGCTTCAACGTATACTTGAGTATTCGCATGGACTTGATAAATATTTTAATAACGATACCGAATATAATGAAACAAACGAATAACTAACTATAGAAATAATCAGATATATAACAAAAACCACTACACAACTATCAAGGAGGGCCAAATAATGTGGGCATATGAAAGTGTATTTTATCAGATTTATCCGTTAGGCTTCTGTGGGGCACCATTTGAGAATGATGGTGTTTTGGAGCACAGAATTTTGAAAGTAAATGACTGGATACCTCATATCAAAAAGCTTGGGGCAAATGCAATCTATTTTTCACCGGTGTTTGAATCTGATACACACGGATATAATACAAGGGATTATACAAAAATAGACACAAGGCTTGGCACAAACGAGGACTTCGCACAGGTCTGTGATAATCTGCACAAGGACGGCATAAGGGTGGTGCTGGATGGTGTGTTCAATCATGTGGGAAGAGGCTTCTGGGCGTTCCAGGATGTGCTTAAAAACAGAGAAAGCTCACCATATGTAAACTGGTTTGGCCGTATAGCCTTTGACGGCAACTCAAACTATAATGATGGATTGTGGTACGAGGGCTGGGAAGGCAATTATGATCTGGTCAAGCTTAATCTGAGAAATGAGGATGTAATCCAGCATATCTTTTCAGCGATAAAGGGCTGGGTAGACGAGTTTGATATAGACGGGCTGAGACTTGATGTGGCATACTGCCTCGACCATGATTTTCTCAGAAGACTAAGGGAGTTCTGCGACTCACTAAAGCCGGATTTCTTCCTGGTGGGAGAGACACTGCATGGTGACTACAACCAGATTATGAATGATGCGATGCTTCACTCGGTAACGAACTATGAGTGCTATAAGGGTCTGTACTCGAGCTTTAATTCCATGAATATGTTTGAGATAAATCATTCGCTTCTCAGACAGTTCGGACCGGAGCAGTGGACTCTCTACAAGGGTAAGCACCTCCTGTCATTTGTGGACAATCATGATGTGACAAGAGTGGCAAGCATACTGACCAATGAAAAGCATCTGCCACTAATCTATGCACTTGCATTTGGTATGCCGGGCATCCCTTGTGTGTACTATGGCAGTGAGTGGGGAGAGAAGGCAAAAAAAGAAGACGGTGACCCGGCTCTGAGGGCATGCTTTGAAGCGCCACAGTGCAATGAGCTGACTGAATGGATTTCAAAGCTTGCAGAGGCAAAGAAGGAGTCAAAGGCACTCTGTTACGGTAATTTCTATTCGGTTGTGCTCACAAACGGCCAGTGTGTTTTTGGTCGAGAATGTGATGGCGAAAAGGTATTCGTGTGCATCAATGCCGCAGACCAGCCATTTTTCGCAGGCTTTGATATGGGAAAGAGTGATGCAACAGACCTGATTACAGGTGAGCAGGTTACATTAAACGGTGGCCTTGAGCTGCCACCTTACAGTGCATACTTTTTGAGATAACATTTGTATGGACAATAAAAGAAATAATAAAAGAAAAGAGCTCATATGTGCTGTCACAGCCGTAGTGGTACTTTACACAGCTATGGAGTCGATAGGCATCACATGCCCCATTAAGTTCATCACCGGAATATCATGTGCAGGCTGTGGCATGTCGAGGGCATGGATGGCATTTTTACAGCTTGATATAGCAAAGGCATTTGCATACCATCCGCTTTTTTGGCTTGTGCCCATTGCGGTAATAGTGCTTTTGTGTAAATCTAAAATAAATATTAAATTTTATAAAATTTTTATGTTTACAATAGCAGGTGCATTTGTTATAGTTTATTTGTATAGAATGTTTATTGGAACTGGAGATATTGTGGTTTTTGAACCTCAGAA
>ERZ779851.1386-NODE-1386-length-21478-cov-2.741773_pt1 | contig 21478 bp, 5 predicted proteins | sample MGYA00511094_ERZ779851 | MGnify/ENA primary metagenome ERZ779851 (study PRJEB29588, sample SAMEA2155512) | human gut metagenome | biome: human gut; feature: human-associated habitat; material: faeces | place: Denmark | collected 2008/2010 ...
TAAAAAAGCAAAAAAACATCTATTGAAAAAGATAATAAAAAATGCAATAATGAAATAACTAAAAATAGTGAACGTAATTGTAAAAAAGCATTGAAAAATACCCGAAAATAGCGTATAATAGAGGTATGAGTGAAAAATTAAAGGAGGAGCACACTATGCAACAAAAAATAACCAAAATAATTGCCGCATTATTAGCAATCACGCTACTATATGCAAATTCAGCAGCAGTGATAAGTTACGCAGCAGATAATTTTTTAACAGACCAGGAAATTGAAAGCCAAAAAACATCAACTAACAACGCAAATGTAGAGTTTGATGTTTATTATGATGGCGGAAAACATACCGGTAATTTGGATATTGCGTCAGAAGAAACTAAATTAAACGTAAGTTTAAAAGTTAAAAATTCAGGATATCTGAAAGATGCAGTTGTAGATTTTAGTTCTGCAAACTTTGCAATTTCTGATGACGGAACAAACCAAGAAGTGGTACAAGAATTCAATGCAGAAGAAAAAACAATAAAATTTAATCAAATAAACAATGGTGAGGAAGTTGTAAAATCGTTAAACATTAAAGCGGTACAAAGCGAAAAAGTTAAACAAAACGAGTTTATGAAAGACAATCAAATAAAATTAACAGCTACATTTGTAAACGCAAAAGGAAACGAAGAAGCAATTTCTAAGGAAATTACATTACATGCAAACTGGAATATGTACGAAGAGGCAAAAGCAGTATTAAGATATCAACCAATGGCATTTGTTCCATACAGAGTAAATGGCACAAATAAATTAATCGTACAAGGTAAAATAACATCAGGTGTAGAAAATGGAAAATTACCAATAAAAGAAACAATCATAGAAATCGATGCTAAGAAAATTAACAATGAACTTCCAGAAGAAGTAATAGTAATGGCAAAGGGAACAGCTTGTACAAATGGAGATGTAAATGGATTAAAATTCACATCAGCAAATTACAACTATGACAAAGCAACAGAAAAAGTAACAGTAAAAGTTGAAAATTTGCCAGATGAAAACGAACTTATAAGTTTCAAAACTGGAACATTAGATGAATACTATGTAACATACATTTATTCAGAGGAAGTTCTAAATGCAGTTGAAAATACAAAAACAGAAGTGACATACTCAGCAAACTCAAGCATAAGTTTATATCATGGTAAAGAAGGAATAACAGGACTTACAGCAAGATACAATGGATCAAGAGAATACATAGGAACAGAAGGAAGTCTTGTAAAAATAGAAAACAACGCAATAGGCGCTTCACTTAATAAAGGATATATGTACAACAACTTAACAACAGCAGAAGAAAACAAGAGAGAAACATCATATTTTGCAAAATATACAACAAGCATACCATATGCAGGAATAGCAGATTCAATAGAAATAAAACAAGGACAAGACAAATTCCTAACAGATAACAATGAAGTTGCTATATCAGATAATGCATATAACGTATCAATAAAAGTATTAAAAGACGAGTTCTTAAAAATACTTGGAGAAGATGGAACAATAGCAATATTAAATGGAGACACAGAAATAGCAACAATAAACAAAGAATCAACACTAGAAAATGAAGGATCTTATTATGGAGTTGATATATCAAATCAAGCAGTAAGCCAAGTAACTATAAAAACAAGTAAACCAGTAACAGAGGGAAATATATCAATAATTGCAAAAAAAGCAATAAAGAAAAATGCAAGCTTTACATCAAGTCAAATAAATGCATTCAAGAAATTAAGCACAAGCATTACAGAGACAATTAACGGAATAGGAGATGCTAGCCAAACAGCAGAATGGCAACTAGAAGAACCTACACAAAAAGCTAATATTACATTAAATAAAAATTCATTATCAACAATACTAAAAAATGAAAATGTAGAATTCAGTGTAACATTAGAAAATGATACAATAGATGATGTAATGTTTAACAATCCAGTTATAAAAATAGATTTACCAACAAACATCGAAGCAATAGATATAAAATCTTGTGATATGTATTTTGATGAAGAACTTTCAATAAACAACAAATATGTACAAAACAATGAAAACGGAACAAAAACAATAGTAGTTATTGTTGATGGACAACAAACGAAATATAACAACGTTGCAGCACAAGGCGCAACAATCAAAATAAACACAGATATAACACTAAATAGAATGACACCAACAACAAATACACAAGTAAATCTTACAGTAGAAAACAATGACACAACAACACAAGCAAGTACAGAATTACAATATGTTGCTCCAACAGGAATTGTAACTACAAATTCAGTAAAAGGATATGATAATGAAAACGAATTAATAGCAATTTCGGGAGAAGGAAAAGAAGCATTAATTCCAACAAATGCAGATGCAAAAGAAGTAACATATTCAATGAATATAATAAACAACTACCAAAACACATTGGACGAAGTTGTTGTATTAGGAAGAACACCTTTTGCAGGAAATAAAGATGTTACAACAATGCAAGACTTAGGATCAAATATGGATCTTAACTTAACATCAGCAATTACAGTTTCAAACATAGACTCTTCAAGAGTTACAGTATATTATTCAGAAAATGGAGAAGCAACAAAAGACTTAAATAATACATCAAATGGATGGACAACAAGCATAGCAAACTATGCAAATGTAAAATCATATATGATAGTAATAAATGGAACAATGAATGTAGGAGATACATTCGCGTTCTCATACAAAGCAAACATTCCAGCAAATTTAGAACATAACAAATCAGCATATGAAACATACACAATGTTCTTTAAAAATAATAAACCAGATGGAACAATAGAAGACAAAGCATTTGCAAGCAAAATTGGACTTACAACAGGCACAGCACCAAAACTAGACGCAAGTGTAAGCTCAGAAAATGCAAATGGAACAACACTTCCAAGTGGTTCATTGTTAAAATACAAATTTACAATTTCAAATAGTGGAACAGAAGATGCAACAGATGCAGTATTAAGAATACCTGTTACATCAGATAATATTTCATATGTAGAACCAGATGCAGAATCTTCAAGAGGATACAGAGAAGTATTCGCAACAGAAATAGTAGAAAAAGAAGACTCAATAGAAAGATTTATAACAATTAATCTAGAAGAAATAAAAGCAAAATCAAAGATTGAAAAAGAAGTTTGGTTATTAAGCAAAGCAACATCACAAGAGGAAGACATTGCTGTTACAGGAATAATTACATATAAAGGAGATCAAACTGCAACAACAAATACATTAAATGTAAAACTTACAGCAAAATATTTTGAAGCTAGAATAATAGCAAACAAAACAGATGTAAGAGAAAAACAACAATATTTTGTAGGATTATATGTAAATGCAACAGATGATGCAGAAAGAAAAAATACAAAAATAGAAATTAATCTTCCAAAAGAATTAACATTACAACAAATAACAAACGACCAAGATGAAGATATTACAAGTCAAATAACAAACAAAAACAATAAATTAACTATTGACTTAGGCAACATTGCAGACACAGAAGTTAGAGGATTTATATTAACATTCACAACAGAAATAAAAGACAAAGATGTTACAACTAAAGAAATATCTTTAACAGCAACAGTGAAAGCAGATGGAATTCAAGAAGATTCAAATACTCTTAACATTAAAATAGGAAAACCAGCACTAAAAGTTGTTCAAACTGCAAATATACCAAGTAGTATAGCAATACAAACAACAGAAGAATTTGCATACAAATTTGAAATTAAAAACACATCAAATATAGATGTAACAGGAGTAGAGCTAACAGACTACCTACCAGAGCAACTAGTTTATACTGGAATAAAAGTAACATATCCAGATGGAACAACAGAAACAATAAATGGAACAGACGAAAATGGTAATCCATATGTGAGAATCCTTACAATAGAACCAGAAAAAACAGTTATAGTAGAAGTAAATGTTTTAGCTAACATGGTAGAAGAAGATACAGAAATAATAAACAAAGCAAGTGTTAGTCAAGACGAAATCGGAACAATACAAGTAAATGAAATGAAAAACACAATAAAGAAATATGTTCCAGGAAAAGAAGACGAACCAGTAGTAAAAACACAAAAAATAGTAGGAACTGTTTGGATAGACGCAAACAAAAATGGTATTAGAGAAGTAGAAGAAACTAAAGTTGCAGGAGTTACAGTTGGACTATTAAACAACGCAACAGGAGAAATGAACACTCAAGTGGTAACAGACGCAAATGGAACTTATGCATTTGATAATGTTGCACCAGGAAAATACACAGTAATATTCTTATATGACTCAGCAAATTATAGTGCTACAAAATACCAAGTTGAAGGTGCTGATGAAACATTAAATTCAGATGCAATAGACAAACTTATAGTATATGAAGGAAAACAAATAACAGCTGCTGTTACAGAAGAAATAACAGTACAAGATGAAAACAAATTTGACATCGACCTAGGAATAGTAGAAGATCCAAAATTTGATTTAAAACTAGACAAAATAGTAGGAAGCATAACAGTAAACACAAGCAAAGCAACAACAGAGCATGAATACAATAAGAACTTTGCAAAAATAGACTTTGAATCAAAATACAATGGTAGTAGAATACAAAATTATAGTTACAAATGAAGGAGCAGTCCCTGGTTATGTTAAAAAGATTGCAGACTACTTACCAAACGAAATGAAATTTAGCACTGAGCTAAACCAAGACTGGTATGAAGGAAAAGACGGAACAATATACAACATAGCATTAGCAAACACAATAATCAATCCGGGAGAAAGCAAAGAAGTTAAATTAGTATTAACAAAAAATATGACAAAAGAAAGCTTTGGACTAATAACAAACAAAGCAGAAATATATGAAGCATCAAATGATTATGGTATAAACGACATGGACTCAACACCAGGAAATCAATCAACAAATGAAGATGATTACTCAATAGCAAATGTATTAACTGGAGTAAAAACAGGTGAAGCAGTTATTTATACTACTCTAATAATAACAATAATTGCTATTATAGGAGTTGGAACATATATAATCAAAAAAAGAGTTATAAAATAGGAGGGGAGGTAAAAAATGAATAAACTAAAAAGCAAAATAACTAGAATTACAAAAACACTAACAATACTAACTATTTTATTAATGGCTTCAATAACGGTTTCAAAAGCAGCAAACTGGATTCCAACATCAAGCAATATATCAGCAGCAAGCGGAAAACTAGGACATAGCATGGTAACTGGTATAGTTCCAATTTATAGTGAAGGACATTGGATATTCTGTGCTGATAGAGGAACAATGTTAAGAACAGGTCAATATGATAGCTCTAAACATTATCTTCAAGCAAGTGATTTTAAAGGAACAACCGGAGCAGTAAAACTACTAAAAGTATATGAACTTAAATCAAATATGTTAAAAGATGCAAATTACCAATTTAATGCTGCATATCCATCACAAAGTACAGATAGATTGGTATCAACAAGAGTAGAAGGAATATTCAAATACGAAACATATGAAAGAATAAACAGCGGAATATCAGACGGACCATATACTACAAACTTTGATTCAACAGGATTAAATGAAGATGAATATGTATTATGTGCAACATATAATGCTAGTAGTACATATGCAGGACTTGCAAAGAAATATGTTAGTGAGGCTACAAACTCAACAATAAAACAAGTTTGTGCAAACATAGTAGCAAAATTAAAAGGTGATAATAAAATAAGTAATACCAAGTTCAGTAATGGAGAAGTTGACCCAGAGAACATAGTATTTAATGATGACCAAGCAAGAGTCGGAGTTATGGAAGACGAAAATGGTAATCCAGGGTATTCAAGAAGCGCAAAGAAAACAGCTAAAAATGATGAAAATGCATACATACTTTGTGGAGCTGAGTTTGGTTACACACCAGAAGATATTCAAACAGCATACTGGATGCAAAATGATAGAAGAGGTACAATACAAGGCCCAGACAATCTAGGAAGCAACGTATCAGTTAATGGAAAATATCTTTATGGAGAAGCTTTAGCTTATACTAAATTCATAAAAGATGTTGAGAAAAACGGATATCAAGCAAGTATAGATACAGCAAATGCGCAAGTATTTGTAAACAGAAATGATAGTGATAGAAATAAAGATGAATTTATAGTAGGACCAATAGACATCAATTATATGTCTGCAAAAGCATATGAAAATAAGAACTATCCTGTAAAATCATCTGCAAGTTTCTCAAACATGACTGATTTAATAGTAACAACAAATACAGGAAAAGAATTACACTACAAAAACAACGACTTTAGCATAGTAGTAGATGGAAAAACATATTCAAATGGAGAAAAATTCCCAGGCAGAAGTCAAAACTTTTATATTGTAGTAAATGCTAAGAAAGCAGAATATCCTACAAAACTAGGATTGGGAGCAAACTTTGAATATATCAAAAGCTGTCAAGCAGACTTCTATGAGTTAAGAGCAAAAGGTGTAACATATGCATACATAGGACATGGAGAACCAGTAGAAAGAGAAATAAAAATAGAAGGAACATATTATAGAACAGTTAGTACATATGAAGTAAAGAAAAGCGCACATAATGATAGAATAATATCAACAAGTACACCTACTGTAACAAGTAGTACTTCAGAAAGAAAATCGATGACTGTAAAAGCATTCCTTTCTCAACCATACGTAGACATGCTTTCGGCTGACGGAAAATCAACAAGAAAAGTTCTTGGAGATGGACAGCCATTAACAGAATTGATAAGCGTAAGAGTAGAAAAAGGAACAGCAACAGTAAAAACAACAAAAGAACAAGAAATAGACATTACAATGAAATTAGGCGGAAAAGTTTGGTGTGACGAAAGAGTTGGTAAAGAGACAAAGCTAGATGGTAAATATAGCGATGGCGAAAAACTAATGTCTGGAATAAAAGTAATATTACATCAAAAAGATCCTAATGGAAAAGAAACAGTATACGGAGAAAAATATACTGACGAAAAAGGAGAATACCTATTTACAGACTTAAATCCATTTAATAAATATTTTGTGGAATTTGTGTATAATGGACAATATTATGAACCAACAGTTCATAAAGCAACACATACATCTGATGACTCAAAGGGATTAGATAACGTATCAGAAAGAAAAGCATTTAATGCTAAATTCACAGAAATACGTTCAACACCAAACAACTACAAATCTAGTGACGGAAGTTATCAAGAAGTATATACAAGAAAAGAATTAGAAGATGAAGGATTAATCGATGAATTCGGAAATCCAACAGAAAAAGGAAAAAATAACAAATTCGTACAAGACTGTATGATATCTTCTTACACAATGGACACAGTAGAAAATAGAAATATTCAATACTATCCAGTAAATAGCAAATTTGTATTAGCAAACGAAATAAATCATGCAAACAGAGGAAATCTTGCAAAAGATAGCTCAGGTAAACTAATTGTAGAATATACATCAGTATATTCAGGAGAATACAATGTACTAAAAATAAATCAAGGTTACACATTAAGACAAACAGTAGACTTAGCAATAGCTAAAGACATCTACAATGTAACACAAACAATAAACGGAAAAACAGAAACATACAAATACAATAAGAGACAAGAGCTACAAAACAATGGAAGATGTTGGACAATAGAAACAAGACTTGAAGATGCATATTATGGAGTAAACTATACAAGAGAGCTATACAAAGAAGACTACGAATATACAGGTTCAGAGGACCAAACATTACAAGTATATGTAACATATAGATTAGCGATTGCAAATCTATCATCACAAATTGCAACAAGAGTAACAGAGGTAGTTGATTACTATGATCAAGACTACACAGTAACAGGAGCATATATTGGAGAATATGACTCAACAAAAATACAAGATGCAAGACTAAGTGATACAAGTATATATCCAGATTCTGAAAACGGAAAAGACGTTCCAGAAGGATTCAAAAAAGTTTATATAACAGGAATGGAAAACATATTATCAGATTCAGATATGAACAATGAAATATATGTATTCATAACATTCAGAGTAAACAAAGACAATGGAAAAATAATACTAGATGAGAATTCAGAAGGAAAAGAAAACGTAGCAGAAATCAATGGTTATAAAACATACTATGGAAAAGGTGTAACACCTCCAAACGGAGAATATAGAGGAACAGATTATACATCAGGTTCACCAACACAAGGAGATGAAGCTGGTATAATAGATACAAACTCTAAACCAGGAAACGTTGTATTAGGAAATGAAGACAGAGCATTTAAACACGATGGAAGTATAGTAAAAGAAAAACTAGAAAACGATACAGATACAGCTCCATATATCAGAATTATAATTTCTTCAGAATCAAGAACCATGGAAGGACTTGTATGGGAAGACTTAAGAACAGAAACAGTAGAAAATACAATACAAGGAAATGGAAAGAAAGATAATGGAGAACCAGCAATACCAAATGCAAGAGTTACATTATATGATGTAAATAAACAAGGAGCAGCACAAATATATGATGGCTCAAAATGGTTCCCTGCAATAACAAAGACAGATGAAAATGGTAAATACTCATTCAAAGGATATATTCCTGGAGAGTACTGCGTAATATTCTCATATGGATTTGATGAGCAAGGAGAAAATGGATATATTAAATACAATGGTCAAGATTACAAATCAACAATATATCATTCAGATTACAACGAAAATAATCCTGATGATGACAATTACTGGATTGCATTAGGACAACTAGAATCAGAGAAAAACACAAATTACTCATATGCAAGAGACATTATGGGAAATGAATCAACTCAAGGAACAAGAAACTATGTAAATAAATATAGTGGAAAAGATGAAGTAACAAATGCTCTATCTCAAAAATTATATAACACAACACAAGATACATATATGATAGCTAAATCTGCAAAAATAAATGTAGAAATAGAATATGATAGAACAGTAAGTGATACATCAGCAAGTGGTTCAAACAATAAAGGATCAAGCAATTACAATCAATCAGGCTACTATAATATTGAAGGAATAAACTTAGGATTGCAAGAAAGACCAAAAGCACAATTAAAAGTAACAAAACAAGTACAACACGCAGAAGTAAGACTAAGCAACAATTCAATACTATTTGATGCAACAGGAAAAGCTTCAAACGTTCTATGGGTAGACCATAAAGCTCATAAACAAGATCAAAACAATACTTATACAGAAAAAGATAACTACATAAACAAAACAATGAAAGAACCAGCAGTTAGAGAACCAGGAGGAAAAGGTAGTGTACAACTAACAATGGACGAAGAGCAAATGCATGGAGCACAAATAAAAATAACATACTTAATCTCAGTCGCAAACGTTGGTGAAGTAGACTACAACACAAATGGATTCTACTACAAAGGACAAATACCAAACGACAAAGACAATACAATAGTAAAAACAAACCCAATGACAATGGTAGACTATGTAGGATATCAATCAGATGATGATGAACATACAACAAGAAACAACATAAAATTTGTAGCATCTGAAAATGAAGGATGGAATGTAGTATCAGCAAATGATTTGGCTTCAAACGGATTGATAAGTGGAGATATACTAGACAATGCTAAAAAATATACAACAATATTAACAACAGACTCATTAAGCAAAGACCTAGTTCCAATCATATCAGACCAAAACAATGTAGCAAATAAAATAGCAGATACAGTAAAGAACGATCCATTCAATGCTGTAAATGTAATTAATAACAGTAAATCAGTAGTTGCCAAAACTTTAGTATTAACACAAACAATTTCTGCAGATAGTACTAGTGATGATAAATCATATAATAACTTAACAGAACTTGTAAAAGTTAAAAACACAGCAGGAAGAAGAATGGCATACTCAGTAGTAGGAAATCAAGATCCTACAAAAGAACCAACAGAGATAGATGCAGATAGTTCACAACAAGTGACAATAATGCCACCATATGGACAAAAATACATCTACTACGTATTAGGAATAGGAATAGCAATCATATTAATAGCAGGAATAATCGTAGCAAGAAAAATAACAAAAAAAGAATAAAATCTATCTTAAACGGATAAATAAAAACAGCTTATTAGAGAAATCTAGTAAGTTGTTTTTTTATTATGCCAAGAATCCACAAAATGTGACAAAAAAGTGGAAAACATTAGGGAAATATAGAGTTTGGAAGATTTTACAAAAATTAAACTGAAAGTGCAAAAACGAGAAAAGCTTAGGGAAGGAAGAAAAATACCATATTATGGGTAAAAATAAAACTATAAAAAAGAGTAAAAATAAAGCAAAAAATGTAATAGAAATTTAATAAACCCTAAGAAAAGAAATATCCGTAATTATATCAAAAAAACGTGCTTTTTTTAGGTAAGTATTACCATTGAAAAACCTTAAAAAATGAGTGATAATAAAGTAAATATAATAAATATTTTGGGGGTTAAACTATGCAAACAAGAATAACTAAAATAATTTCATCAATTCTAGCACTAATGCTATTGCTAACAGTGGCAAGCCCAGTAATAAGCTATGCCAAAGATGAATTCAAAACAGCAAGTGAACTAGAAAACCAAGGAGTAACAACCAATAACGACAATGTCGAAATAGATGTTTACTACAAGGGCGGAACACACACAAAGGTTATAGATATTCAGCAAGAAGAAGAGAAGAAGGTGTACGTTAAGGTAAAAGTAAAAGAAGTGGGCTATCTTGAAAATACAACGATAGACTTTTCAGCATGCAATTTTGAAATAGCAGATGATGAAAGTAATGCTGGTAAAATACAAACAATCAACCAAGACAAAAAAGCTGTAGTATTAAACAAAATTGTAGCACCAGGCGAAACAGAAATTGTTTTAAATATTTCCCCAAAAAACAATGACAACAAAATAAAAATAAATGAATTTAACCAAGACAATACAGTAAAAGTAACAGGAAGCTATACAAACTCAAACATAAAACAAAAAATAATATCAAAAACAATTGTTATACATACACAATGGCACGCAGAACCAGAACTAGAACTAGGATATGGAATAACAAAATACATTCCTTACAGCATAGATCAACAAAAGGGTCTTTTATTACAAACAAAAGTTAAAACAAACATAAAACAAAACATATTGCCAATAAAAACAACAGAAATAAAAATAACAGTGCCATCAATAGGAGAAGAAAAACCAGAAAAAGTAAAAGTATATGCAAATAGCACAAGTGCAACAAATGGAGAGAATACAGGAAAAGAATTTACAGAAGCAAATTATAGTTATGACAAAGAAAATTCACTACTAACAATAACAATGACAAACACAGAAAATGAATCAGGAGAAGTTGATTGGAATAAAGAAAACTCAGACGAATATGTAATAAATTATATTTATTCGGCAAATGTATATGAACATACAAGAGCAAACACAGAGCAAGTTCGATCAACAGCAAACTACAAATGTGTGGCTTATGCAGACACAGAAGTAACAAAAGAGATAACAGCAAGCATAGATCAAACAATGAGCGGTAAATTAGGAGAATTTATTGACTTTGAAAAAACAATAAAAGAATCAACAATCGGAAAAGGATACATGTATCTAAACAAAACAACAGAAGAAGAAAACAAAAGAGAATCAAGCATAAACGAGGAATACAGTATAGAAGTAGGTTATGCAGATTTAATGGACAAACTTACAATAACTGCAAATAGTGACACGTTTATAGATGAAAAAGCAAGCACAATCGCAACAACAGCAAATAATCTATATGTTAAAAATGTAAAAATATCACAAGCTGACTTCCAAAGAATATTTGGAACAGATGGTGTAATAAAAATTATAGCAAATGAAGCCGTTATAGAAACAGCTGATAAAACTTTAACACCTGATGAAGACGGAAATATAGTATTAGACCTTTCAACAAAGGGCGCAAACAGCATTACAATAGAAACAACAAAACCAGTAGCAGAAGGAAAATTAAAGATAAACATAGAAAAGGCAATAAACAAAGAAACAGAATATAGCACAGACGTAATAAAAACTTTAAAAGCATTAAGAACATTTACAACAACAAAAGCTTTCTTAGGAACAAATGAAGTTGGAAAAGTAGAAAAAGAAAACTTCGTAGAACTAGTAGAACCAACATCAAATGCAGAAATATCAATAGACTCAAATATATCTACTGTAATAACAAATGAAAAGGTAGGAATAACAGCAATATTAAAAACAATGTCTGAGAAGGATTTACTATATAAAAATCCAGAAATAAGAATATCTTTACCTTCATACATAACAGACATAAGAATAAAATCTGTAAAACCATTGTACAATGAAGAATTACAAATGGGAGAAGCTCAAGTAGAAAATGTTGGGGGAAGCAAAGTTATAAGAATTCCTTTCCAAGGAGAACAAACAAAATACAATGACCAAGCATCAAAAGGAACAAGTGTAGTGATATATGCAGACATAGATGCAGATAAAACAATAGCATCAAAACAAGATGTATTGGCAATGGAATACACAAATGAGAATGATGCAGGAACAACAAACAGAGTATCAACAACATTAAACGTAGTAGCACCAAAAGGAATTGTAGCAATAAATGAAATAAGCGCATATTCAGAAGATGGTGCAAAAATCTCACTAGTAAATGAAGAAACAACAGTAGGCAAATTAGATGCATTCAAAAATGCAAGAACAGCAAATGTAAATGGAAGAATAATAAACAACTATGAAAATGGAGTTTCAGAAGTAAAAATATTAGGAAGAATTCCAAATACAAAATCAGCAAATTACACAGATAGCTCATTAATGGGTAACACAATTAATACTACCCTAAATGGAGCAATTACTCTAAATGGAGCAAGCTCATACACTATATACTATTCAGAAAATGATTCGGCAGACAGTGACTTAAACAAAGTAAGCAATGGTTGGTCGACAGCAGTTGCAAACTACAGTGCAGCAAAATCTTATTTGATAGTATTAGATAACGAAATGGTTTCTCACAAAGATGTTTCATGGAGTTATTCTTTGAACATACCAGCAGAAGTAAATTACAAAGACCAAATCAAATCAAACTACATGGTATACTTAAATAATAATTCAGAAACAGGGACTGTTGCAGAAACAAAGGCTTCACCAGAAATTACATTAAAAGCAGAAGATGGACCATCAATAGAAGCTAGACTATACACATATGATTTCGAAAACAATGGAACAGTAACATATGGTAAAAGAGTAACAATGTACACAGAAATAAAAAATACAGGAAGTCAAGTTTTAGAAAATGTTAGTGTAGAAATACCTTTACCAGAGCATATGGTATATGAAGATACTGTAGATTCAATAACTTGCAAGAATGGTGTTGTTACCGCACAGACAAATGATATTCAGCCAGGAGAAACCAGAAAGGTTACGATTGGATTGTGGTTAGCTGAAAGTGGTGAAACTCTAATAAATGCAAGAATAAAAGCAAAACAATATGATGGATACATTAAAACAAATGAATATAGAGTTACTATTCAGGACTCTCCAATAGCTTTATCACTTTATATGGAAGATACATATAAAAGAGTTGCAGTGGGCGACATGGTATATACAAGCTTGACAATGAATAGCCTAAAAGGAGAAACTCTTGAGAATATAGAAGTTGAATATAAATTACCAGCAGGAATGGAATATTTGGGAGCAGGTAGTGATAAAGATTATAATCAAGAGATTAGTGTAAATGAAGATAAGACCATAGTAAAAATAAAGATACCTAAAATCGAGAGTGAGGCAGTTAAAATTACTATATCTGCACAAGTAAAAGCAATAAGTGATACTATGAAAATACAAGCTACAACAAATATTGGCGGACAAGAATATGCGTCAAATGTTATATTAGTGGAAACGAAAAAGATTTCATATGATATAACAGCTAATAATTTAACTGATATATATGTAGAAACAGATGATTTAATTACAACACAATTTGAACTAGTAAATACTGGCGAAGATAAAATTAATGATATAACAACAATTTACAATATACCAGAGGGAACAGAATTTGTATCTGGAAACATTGTAGTTAACGGAACAGAGAGTTATATAACACAAAAGAATGAAACAGAAAAAAGAGTTGAATACATTGTATCAGAATTACCTGAACAAGATAAGGCAATATTAACAATTACATTAAGAGTAACACAAGAGCAAACAGACAAAGAACAACAAATAGCAAGCTATCTAGAAACAGAACACTATGGACTGGGTACAAAACAATCTCCTACAATAACTTTTATAATAAAAGCTATTAAGGATGATGAAGATGACAACAATAATACAATAGAAGGCAATAATGAGATATCAAACAATGAAGAAAACGGAATTGTATCAAATAATGAGATAGTAGATCCAGGAGAAGATGACAAAGGAAATAAGATAAGAGGAAAAATCTGGATAGACGCAAATAAAAACGGTAAATACGATTCAAATGAAGAAACAGTATCTGGCATAACAGTATTATTAATAAATAAGAAAACAGGAAAGTTAGAACTAACAACAATAACAAATTCAATAGGAAGATATACATTTGATAAGGTTCAAAAAGGAGAGTATTTAGTAGCATTCTTATATAATACACAAATATATACAGTAACAGAATATCAAAAGAATGGGGTAGATGATCAAGTAAACTCAGACGCTATAAACTCTACAATAGTATATCAAGGAATTGATACAAAAGTTGCTTTAACAGATACAATCGAAATGATAAATTCAAGCATAGAAAACATAGACCTTGGTATATATAGAGTTGCAGAATTTGATTTGAGTTTGCAGAAGTATATAAATAAAATAACAGTAAACAATGATGCAGGAGTTTCTATAAACGAATATCAAAACAAAAATAAAACTCTAGTAAAAACAGAAATTGCAGCAAGACAAATGGCATCAAGTACAGTAATAATAGAATATAAAATAGTAGTTAAAAACGAAGGAAATGTACCAGGATATGCTAAAAAGATAGTCGACTATATACCTGATGATTTGAAATTTAGTGCAGAGCTAAATCCAAATGCATACGTTGGAAAAGATGGAAACATATATAGTGAAGAATTATCAAAAACAGTAATTAATCCAGGGGAAAGCAAAGAAATTACTTTAGTACTATCTAAAAAAATGACAGGAGAAAACACAGGAACAGTTGTAAACACAGCAGAAATTGCGGAAGACTACAACATACTAGGACTACAAGATAAAAACTCAACACCAGGAAATAAGAGCGAAAAAGAAAATGACTTGGGAAGTGCAAATGTAGTAATAACAGTAAGAACTGGACAAATAGTAATTTATACAACATTAATAATTTCTGTATTAGGAATATTATTTGTAGGAATTTACTCAATAAAAAAATATGTAATAAAAAACTAAAGAAAGGAGGAGAAACATGAAAAAGAAAATAAAAAAGATTATTCTACTAATAATCATGGTACTAATAGCGATTATCCATACCAACAAAGTAAAAGCAGTAGAAGCATATGAATATCATGGATATAAATGCACTTCTTATTCCCTAGAAGAGTTCTTAGACTTTCAAAATGGAAAAAAGACAGATTTAAATATTGTACTTTCGAGTGACGAACCGTTTTATTTGGGAGCAGGACAAGACGGAGACAGAAAAGCAAACTCAAATCCAGCACAATATTATAAAAAATGGAACTTTACAATGCCTGTAATGAGAACTTCTAAAAAGAATGCAAATACAGCAGGTAAAATTATAAAAAAGAGTAATGGTGAGCAATGGGCTGAGAGTCAGTACAGTAGTGGAGATGCAGGAACAACTTCGTATAAGGCAATTATAATAAATGTTCCAATTTTCTGTATTGATCCTACAAGATCAACACCAGGTATAGATGCGGCAGGATATACTTTGGCGCAAGTTAATAATACGGGAAATTTTCACGATGATAATTGGTATAAAGCTAATAGTGGTCATAATGTAAAGATGACTCCAGCGTTGGCAAATATGTGGAAATATATACTGTATAAAGATATTAAACAAGGAGAAAAAGTAAAGTGGGATGACTTTACAAGAGAAAAGCAAGTCGCAATATGGATGTCTATATATGATAACAGTCTTCAACTTACTAACGAGGATAAGAGTGAGATAGCAAAAGGAAAACCAACAGATGCAGAAAAAGCAAAGATTTCTGAAATATCTACATATGGAACAACAGAGAATTTCCAAAATTTTGTTGTTGCAAGAGCAGGAATACATAAGGGAGACTGGACAAGATTACAAACAGTAACAAAAGCGGTTGATTTATATAAAGAGGCCCAACTAGCTGCTCAAAAAATAACAAATATGGAAACCAATAATACCCCAACAGAAATTACTTCTAATAACGCAAAAATAGAGAAAATTGACGGAAAGGATGATACATATAAATTAGGACCATTTACATTAAAATATAATACAGAGAGAACAATATCGGGAATAACAGTAGAAGGAGATAAAGGAACTGTTACACAAGATACAAATCCTTATATTTATGCTGATGGAAGCCAAGGAAAAAACATTCCAACATCAGGAAGTCAATTTTATATAGTAGTAAAAGATATAGAAAAAAATGGATTTGGTAGTATAACTAAAATTACAGTAAAATCAACATACAAATCGTACTCGGATATAAAATTGTACAAACTTTATGGTGATTACAGTTATACAAATAACGGTACTCTAATAACAGGAGTATACCAACCATTACTAACTGCTGAGGGAACAGTAAAAACAACAGAAGATTCAAGTTCAGCAACTTTAAATATTGCAACATATAAATCATCAAAATACACAATGAGCTTAAGTAAAATAGATTCTGAATTTAAGTCACCAGTTGCAGGAGCAAAGTTTACAGCAACATTAAATGGCAAAAAATTATATACAACAGTTAATGGACAAAAAACAGATAAATTTACAACAGATGCAAATGGCAAATTAAATATAGAATTAACTATAAACTCAGCAGGAACAGATACCTTGGTATTGACAGAAACTTCTGTTGATGCTAAATACCAAAAATTAGATAACCCAATTACAATAAAAATAAACAAAGCGGTTGACTCTAATACTAGAGAATTTAAGGTTACATCTGTAACAGGAGAAAATCTATCAGATGGAGTAAGTGTACAATTAGACCAAGCTACGCTAAAAATAAATGTAAATGCAGAAGACCCTGCAGTTATAAAAGAAGGCTCATACAACTTGAATGTAAATAAAATAGATTCAAAAAATGGTACGAAATTAGCAGGAGCTCAATTTAGTGTAAAAGTAAATGGTACAGATAAAGGAACATATACAACAAATGCAGAAGGAAAATTTGCAACACCAATACAAGTTGCAATAAAAGAAGTCGGAACAGACTTAATAGAAATAGAGGAAATTCAAGCACCTGATAAATATCAGAAGTTAGGAGGAACATTACAAATCCAAGTAACAAAAGTTACAGATAAAGATTCTTGGAGTTATATAGCAAAAGAAGTAAAAGTTATATCAGGATTTAAAAATGCAGAAGGACAAGATTCTTATTCAGAAGCAAGTTTAAGCCAAAATAAAGATATTGTTGTACAAATAAACAATGATAGAGCAAATATCGAACTTGGCGGAAATGTATGGGAAGATATAAGACATGGAAAAGACTCATTATTAAATGGAATTAAAGATGATGACGAAGAATTTATACAAGGAATGCTTGTAACATTACATACAGAGGACGGAGAGAATATAGAATATAGCGATTCTACATCAATAAGCACTAGAACAGATGAAAATGGTTATTACCAATTCAAAGTGCCAGAAGGTCAAAAATATTATATAGAATATGTATATAATGGACAAAATTATCAACATGCGAAATATACTCCATGGGAAGATAGTAGCACTCCTATGACATCAAATGCAACTGAGTCAGAAGGAGAAAGAGATGCTTTAAATAAAGCGCTTGAGACAATTACAACTAATATGAAAGTTGGAGAAACAGAAATCAAAAATGATATAAACACAAAAGGACCAACATACATAGAAGATAAATGTTATACAATCTCTTCATATACTGGAGGACATGGAAACGAAAGTGATATACAATACTTTGAAAAAACAACTAAAAACATCAACTTTGGTATAACAAAGAGAGAAGAAGTAAAAATAGCATTAATGAAAGATGTGTATGAAGCGGAATTATCAATAAAAGGCTACACTCAAACTTATAAATATAATAAGAGAGAAGCCCAAAATCAAGATAGAGAAATATGGACTGTAACAGCTAAAATAGCAGATGGCTACTATAATCAAGCATACACAAGAGAAGTCAAAGAATCTGATTATCAATATACAGATGATAAACTAAAAGCAAATGTAACATATAAAATTGAGCTATTGAATTTATCAGATAACATCGATTGTGAAGTTAAAGAAGTAGTAGACTACTTTGACAAAGAATTAAAATATAAAGAAGCATACATAAAAGATGGAGACAATAAAATCAACTTAGTTGCTTCTGAAAATAGCAAAAACAACCATACAGAAACAGTAGCAAACTTTAATAAGTTGTACTTCGACTTATCTGGAAATAAAATTCCATCATATGACAGCATAATAATTTATGTGGTATTTGAAGTAGATGTTGACGAAAACGGAAAAATGATATTAGACCAAGGCAGTGATGATTTAGGAAAATCAAATGTAGCAGAAATAACAGGATATGCAACATACTATTCAGAAAAGGCAACTTCTCCAAACAAAGACAATAAAGATAGTTATACAGAGTATGAAGGTGGAGACCCAGCCGGAAGAGTAGATGTAGACTCTAACCCAGGAAATGCAGATCCTAATGACAAAAACACATATGAATCTGATGCAGACGAAGCACCACCAATTAAATTTCAATTAGAAGGATTAAGAACAATCAGTGGAGAAGTTTGGGAAGACAAGAGAACTGTAATGGATGATACTGCAAAAACAGCAGTCGGAGACGGAATAAAAGATGACAACGAAGATAGAATAAAAGACATAAAGGTACAATTAATAGACGCAACTACAAATAATGTAGCAAAAATGTTTGATGTAAATACAAAAACATGGGTAGACGCAGAAACAATAACAGATGAAAATGGAAAATACCAAATAACATCATTTGTACCAGGAGAATATTACGTAAAATTCATCTATCCAAATGGACAAGACTACAAATCAACAACATACAATTATGAGAAAGTAAACTCAGGATTTGATGTAAATAATCCAGATAGAGAAATTGGAACATTAATCGAGCCAACAGATGTCAATTACTCAGATGCAAGAGATATTTGGGGAGACGAAATAACACCAGGAACAAGAAGCTATGTAAATGGTCAATATTCAGGAAAAACAGATGTTGCAAGAGCAAATGAACTTGCGGAAAGACTAAAAAATGGCGACTTTGCAATAGGAGCAATTACTGGTAAGAAAGTACTACAAATAGAAAGAGACCCATCAGATGGAAATTCTGATTCGGGAAGAAGATTTGAAGTGGAAAACGTTGACTTAGGATTACAAGAGAGACCAAAACAACAAATAGCAATGAGAAAAGAAGTTTCAAATGTAAAAGTAACTCTATCTTCTGGAAAAGAATTATTTAACACATCTGGAAAAGCAACAAACGTAATTTGGATTGATAAGCAAGGACATACAACAGGTTACGACAATAACTTAATGAAAACACCGGAGGTAAGAAATCCTACCCAAAACCAAGCTGTAATACTAACAATGGACGAAGGATTGATGCATGGTGCAACAATACAAATTGACTACAAGATGACAGCGGAAAACATAGGAGAAGCCGATTATGCAAGTAAGAAATTCTACTACACAGGTAAAAGAGACGGACAAGAAGAAGTTGTAACTACAAAAGTATTTGATGTCATAGACTATGTTGGAGCTTCGTTAGGCTCAGGAAATGCATCGACAAATAACCTACAATATACAGACAGTAAAAACACAGGTTGGGTAACAGTGAACAAAAACGAAATTATAACAAATAAGGTTGTCCAATACAAAGATGCAAATGGAAACGACGTAACATCAGAAAATATAAAAACATATAAAACGATATTAAAACACTCTTTTGGTGGAGACGATGGCAAGATATTAATACCAAAATTATGTAACGAAGAACAAAGCCAAGTTACAACAACTCTAACGTTATCAAGCATAATGTCAGGAGTAGATGAAAACAACAACTTATCATATAACAACATGGCAGAGTTAATAAACTTCGAAAACAAAATAGGTAGAAAAATCGAGTACTCAACAGTAGGTAACCAAAACCCTAATGAACCAACCAAAGAGGTAGATACAGACACAGCTGATGTAACTATACTAACACCTTTTGGACAAACAAGAATTTACTACATAATAGGAACAATATGTGGATTGATACTTATAGCTGGATTAGCAATAGTAATAAAAATCACAAAAAACAAATAAAAAATAGATAGAAGATTCTAACTCGAATCTTCTATTTTTATGCTCGTAAAAATAGAAAAGCGAAAAAATGATTTTTTGAGAAACGAGAAAAAATGCTAAAAAATAAGAGGACAATATTTAAAGAAAAACGACCAAACACATACAAACACAAGCGAAAGAAAGGAAAAACACGTTACGAAACATGAAACAAAAAATGATAAATTTTAGAAAAATCATTTTTTATCAAATTGTAATAATTTTGTAATATTTGCTGATGGTTACGTAATATTTTTAAAGAATAAATGGCTATTCTCTAAGCATTGAAGGCTTAACTCAACAAAAAGGAACATAAAACGACAGAATTTTCAAAAAAATTCCAATTCCTAAAAGTGTTGATTTTACTAAGTTTTCATTGCCTGATTACATAAGAAATATATCTTTGACATTATATTGCTTGTGTTGTAATATCTATTCACGATAACAAAAGAAACTCTATAACTACCTTGCCTAGAAAACAGTAGTGATAAAGTTATAAGAATAAACAAAATGGGGAGGAATTAACATGAAGGTTATCAAGAGAGATGGGAATATAGTAGAATATAATCCAGAAAAAATTAAGACAGCTATCAAAAAAGCAAATGAGGAGGTTTCAAGAAGAGACAGAGCAAACGAAAAAGAAATACAAGAAATAATTGATTATGTTGAAGATTTGAAAAAATCAAGAATATTAGTAGAAGATATTCAAGATATAATAGAAGAAAAGTTAATGTCTTTTGGAAAATATAATTTAGCAAAGACATACATTACATACCGTTATACAAGAGCATTAGTAAGAAAAGCAAATACTACAGACCAATCTATTAAAGAATTAATAGAGGGAGAAAGCGAATACTGGAACAACGAGAATTCAAATAAAAATGCAAGAGTTGTAACGACACAAAGAGATTACTTAGCAGGAATAACAAGCACAGATATAACAAGAAGATTTTTATTACCA
>ERZ779851.1387-NODE-1387-length-21474-cov-6.856436_pt1 | contig 21474 bp, 16 predicted proteins | sample MGYA00511094_ERZ779851 | MGnify/ENA primary metagenome ERZ779851 (study PRJEB29588, sample SAMEA2155512) | human gut metagenome | biome: human gut; feature: human-associated habitat; material: faeces | place: Denmark | collected 2008/2010 ...
GTGTCCTAACTACTTATTGTTCAATATCGGTAAACTTTTTTCAGGACTAGACACTACAGCGAAATGAGCGACTGGCGCGGGGCGGTGTCGTGGCGGCGGCCTACGTTGAAGGAGATGCCGAAATTCAGGCCCAGGTGAAGCTGTCCGTATGGGTACGGAATGCCTTCGGCGGTCGCTTTGGCGTACTTGAATCCGATGGCGTCGGCACCCAGGAACATGTTGAATCCTGCGGCGTGGAAGCCAAGGGCGGCACCCATTGTGGAGCCGTAGGACGAAATGGCGTAGTTTGTGGCCAGACTGAACCATTTGCATGGCTTCAGGTTGGCATAGAAACGGCCTTCAGACCAGGTACAAGGGCCATTGAAACGGGTCGAGCTCAGGAAACCGGCGGTGAGGCCCTTGTAGAAAGGCATCACATATTCGGCACCGAAATTCAGGGTCATTGCCAGCATCTTGAACTTGCTGGCATCCTTGGCCGTCCTGTAGAACTTCGCAAGGTTCTGGAGGTCATCGCCTAGCGTCTTGAACTGCTCTGAAAGCGAATTCTCCTTGCCCTCGCCCTCATCGAACGAAATATTGTCGAAACCTTCGAACGACCAGCTGTCCTTCCTGGTCTTCGCCTCCGTGACGCTGTTCCATGAAATACCGCCGATGTCATTCAAAGCAATGGAAAGCCTCAGGCCGGGAATCAGTTCCAGTTCCGCACCGAGGTCAATGGCAGCACCATAACCGCCTATTACCGAGCCGATATCGGAGCCGTTGAATTCCTTGAAACCGAACTTGTCCAGAAGGTCAGCATCCTCGGGAGAATCAATGTCCGCGCCGGTTTCCCCCTTCGTCTTGACGTCAAGAAGGCCGCAGGCTGCGGTCAATGTTCCACTGGAAGTGACGCTCCACTTGTCCTCGGTCATCTGGACGCGCATTTTGTCAATACGTGCCTCGGCGCTTCCCTCGCCCATGAGGAACTTCACACGCGCACCGACATTGATCTTATCCGCAAACTGACGCGACCAGCCGAAGGAATATTCCATATAGGCATCAGCCTTGACAGCCATGTCCGAAATGTCGTAATACTGCGACTTGCCGGCATTCTTCATGAAGTCGAAGAGGCTGTACGGAACGTTCAGTCCCGCATTGACACGCTGGCGGATACCGAAAGTGAAGAACGACTTTTTTCCCCAGATGCCGAGCGAGAAGATGGACATGTCCACGTTCACACCGAGCCTGTTGTTATTCTTCAGTTTGCCGAGGAAATCTTCCGGGGAGACAGCAGAGCTCATGAATGTAGTCAGCTGACCGTCAACAGGATACAGGAACGTGCTCACACCCATGTTACTTTGTGCGGACAATGCCGTACCGCCAAGTGAGGGCAGGGAAAAATAGCTTCTTTCCGCTGAAAATGCGGGGTTCAGGTCCCCCCTTCCGTTATATCCGCTCATGAAATAGGCGGAACGCAACATCGTCTGCTGTGCGAAAGCGCTTGCCGCCGCCAGCATTGACACCAATATCGTAAAAAGAATTTTTCTCATGATTTTCATAGATTAAAGACCGGAATCAATGTCCATTTTGGCCTGGAGCCTGATTTTCATGTTCTTGAACTGCACGCCCTGATTCTTGTTCAGGCAGACGCCGGCCAACGTGCCCGGATCGCTTCCGGTAAGGTTCAGGCGGAGGCCGTCAAGCTTGCGCATCTGCTCCGCGCTGCCCTCCAGATTCAGGGTCAATGCTGATGTAGACGGCTTTCCGACAGATCCTGCCGGAACATTTCCGCCCAATGACACCTTTATTTCAGGAATGACATTGCCGTCCACATCGATGGCAGCGGCATCGAGAGAAATGGACAACGGAATCATGTTTACGAAGTCGAACTTCACGTCAGCATTACGGATTTCCAATGCAAAACTCTCATCCTTAGGGTTGAAATTCTCATTCCAGCCTGTAAAATCAGTGCTGTAAACTATCTTGACATCCTTTCCGAATGCCAGCGAGGCAGCCACTTCATAATCATAAACGATATTGTACCTGCCACCAGAGGTCAACGTCACGAACTCGTCAGCAGCCTCTACATCAATGTTTTCCATACCGATACGGTCAGGTACAATGCTGATGATCGATGACAAGTCAGGCACTACGACAGATGTAAATCCGGTCGGAACGCCTTCGCCGGTCCTGGAAACATATAGCTGATTCATCCCGGAAGGACTCAGTGCGACTGCCGTGCCTCCATTGGCATTGCCGACATGAGCAGAACGCCTGTCGGCGCCCTTGTATGACATGATATCGGCATTGAGGTTCAATGTAAGCGGGGTGCGGTTGTCAATATCTATCTTCAGCGCAGGATTGTACAGGTCGAGGACCACGTCATCGCCGCTCACGAAATCAGGCAAAGTGCCCACATTCGAAATGAAAGGCTCGATGACGATGCCCGGGTTCACCTTGACCAATGCTGTCTTTACGTTCAACGATGAAATGGACATGTCGATATCGGCTGAAATTTCATTCGGAATCGCAGCCACAGTAGCCCCGAAGTCCGACAACACGGCACTTACATCGAAGGCCCCCAATTTTACCTCATCGTTCAGCACAATCTTATGCTTATCAGCGAGAAATCCCTCACCTGAAGGTATCTTGTCGAAATCAATGCCTACGATATTCAGATGATAGTTCTTGGCCGTCTTGGTGACCTGTGTACTCTTGATGGTCAGGATATTGCCGTTCGGATTGAAGTTCATGCCGGCGTCTTTCACATCGGCAAATTCCAGATAATCAGGAAAATCAATGGTCAGGTCGGACAAAGTCGCCTTTCCCGCAGTCGTCTTCAAAGAGACGGTCACGACGCCAGAAACTTCAGCATCCTTTACAGCCAGAATTTCCGTCGGGACATTTTCATTGACCGTCATCGGTGTCGAAGAGGCCTTGAAATGCTTGGCGTACGGTGTAGACGGAACCGCTCCGCTTGAAGGCAGCGTGAGTTCGCTCTTCTTGATCGTGGCACTGTATCCGCCGTCCGTCACCAGCTTGTCCGGGAACGAGAAAACCGGCAGCGTCACATCCGAAGATGTACCGCGTCCGGTTACAGAAATATAGTAATTTCCCGAAGCATCAGCTTTCAGGACATCCTTGTCATCGTTACCAAGGTTAAGGAAGTCATCGACCAGAATAAGCTCGGAGTTTCCCAGCGGCGCGCTGATATCCCCGTCAATGCTTATATTCGTGTCAATGTCTTTCGTAAGATCGTAATCCTCATTGAAACATGAAGTTACGGATACTGCTGCAGAAAGCATTGCCGCGCCCGACAGCAGATGGGTCAAATTTCTTTGCAAAGACATAAAAAAATGTTTTCGCAAAGTTACCCAATAATTCCGCAAATTCAATGTGCTTGGAGCATTTCCTTCAGCCGGTCCAACGACATTGATGTAAAATCATTGATCGCATAGTCGGACAGAGGCTCGACCACCTCCCGCGGGTTCGAAGTCACGAGTCCCACGACGGTGGCTCCGCTCGCGCGCGCAGCCTCCAGCCCATTGACGGAGTCCTCGAACACCACCGTATCTTCCGGCGTTCCCCCGAGTGCGTGCATCGCCATCAGGAAACATTCCGGATCAGGTTTCGAGCGTGTAAACGACTCACTTGTAAAGACATGTCCGACAATATCCTTGAAATCGGGATAATGCCTGTAGACATTTTCCATCTTGGCCTTGTTCGAGCTTGTGACCACAGCCGTCGGGACGGAAGCCGCCTTCAGCTGTTTCATGAACTCCATCACTCCGGGAATCGGCGCATACGACATGTTCTGCTCGAATTCATACAACTCTTCGATGATATGTTTCTGCAGTTCCGTCTGTCCCTTGAAGTAAGTATCCAAGATATGGGTCAATGTCTGTCCTTTGCTCAATCTGCCGATTTCGCCGACATCGCCGTACTTTTTGCCAATGTTGTTCCAGAGCACGGTGTACTGCGACTCCGTGTCCAGAACAACACCATCCAAATCGAAAAGAACGACCATTATTTGGAGAGTCCTTTGCTGATTTCGTGAGCAAGATACTCGTAGTGAGTCTTGTCGACGCCCTTGGCAGAAGAAGCTCTCTTATCTACCACCTTCTTGATTTTCAGGAGAGTAGAGTAGAATGCAGCCTTGCCCTGGATCTTGATGTCAGATTCCCTGCGGGCTGCAGTGAGGCTGTTTTCCTCCGCATGAGCATGACCGCAGCCGATATGCTGGCATGGCCATGTGTCATCAATTGCCTCTACACCATGAGCGAAGATGTCATCAGCAGCGAAACCTTTCGCACTTACAGGGCTTTCAAGCAGACCGAGATAGTCGAACATGCTGTAGACGAACGCATACTCCATATTCCTGTCAGAAAGCGTAAGCGGCTTGCCTGCAATGGATTTGGCGAACACCAATGAATAGATGTCATCGATATACTCTTCTACGGTGTAAGGATCGTCTGCAAGTCTGGAAGTGTAACCCACCTTCGGATATGTGGAAATCAGGTTCCTGATATAAGCGGCCTGAAGGTCATTGACCAGAGGGTTGGAAGGCTCGAACTTGCGGAGCAGGTCAGGGTCCTGGAGCCATTGCGGCATCTCTGCGGCTTTCGTATAGATGAACTCGAGAGCCTCTTTCTGCTTTTCTTTAGTAACAGGTTCAAATGCCTGCTTACCGTCACCGTGGACAGGATAGAGAAGGAAGTTTCCGCCGATGTATTTCATGACATGGCCCATGTAGCGGTTGAACTGCTTGAGGACCTCGCCATACATCTCGTGGGTATATTTGTAGTTCTCGCCGTCTTTTGCAGTCCACTCGTCCAGATGCGACATAATGATCTTAAGGTTGCGCATACCATACTCGCTGGCCTTGACAGCATCGTCACCGAGGGATTCGGTCTGCGCTGCAGGGTCGACAGAAGACAGGAATTCCTGCTCGCCATACCAGTACATAGGGTCGTCGGTATGAGCCTTGATCCACTCGTTCAGAACCGGTTTCTCATCTTCCGGAGTAGCGGCCTCATAGATAGGCTTGTAACCCCAACTGATTGCATAGTAATCATATACACCAAGCCTTGGAGGAAGAAGCCATGTTACGCCATCACCCGGCTGAGCCACATAATTGTAACGGGCATAGTCCATTACCGAAGGAGTGGTACCATATTCGTCGGTGAAGGTCTTGCTGCGGAGAGAATCCACAGGATAAGCATAAGAAGACCTCATGTTGTGCATAAGACCGAGAGTGTGTCCGATTTCATGAACCACAAGGTATCTGAGAAGCGGTCCCATCTGCTCTGCGGTATATACCTCCCTTCTGGATGCAGGCTCCACTGCAGAAGTCTGGATGAATGACCAGTTGTGCAGGAGTTTCAGCACGTCATGATAGAAATATACCGAACCGTTGATGATTTCGCCTGAACGAGGGTCTGTCCATGAAGGGCCCATCGCATTGGCCGTCTGGATGGAAGCATATCGCAGGCAAGAGTAGCGGATATCGTCCGGATTGAAGTCAGGATCGTCCTTAGGATAGTCCTTGGCTACGATTGCGTTCTTGAAGCCGATAGCCTCGAATGCTCTCTGCCAATCCTCAATACCTTCCTTGAGGTAAGGACGCCATTCTGCAGGGAATGCATCGTCAATATAATAAACGATAGGTTTCTCCGGCTCCACCATTTCTCCGGCCTTGTATCTTTCCAGATCCTCAGGCTTAGGAGCTATGTTCCAGCGGTTTATATAGCTTACTATTTCGCTGCGGTCCTTTTTCTCCGTATACTCGACATGTCTGTCCTTGAAGTATCCGATACGGTAGTCTGCAAGTCTAGGACGCATCGGCTGGTCAGGAAGCCGGATCATTGAAACCGAAACTACAGCAGTAAACGGCTCTGATGCCACGGTATATACCATTCTGGTACGGAATACGATGTTCTTAGGGAAGGCCTTGAAATCAAGAATGGATGACATGTCCGACTTGAACGAGCCTTTCTTCCTGCTGATGCCGAACAGTCCGTCAAAAGGAGATGCAGGGATGAACGGCGACATATATGACTCATCGCTGCAGAAAAATTTGGTGACATCTATCACAACCCCCGTGGAATCAAGATTGACAGCCTTGATAGGAAAAGCCTTCATGACAGGCTTGGCGTAGTTCAATGCAAACCCTTTGGAAATGGACTCTGCAGAATCACATACGGCACGGATGGTGCCGTCCAGAAGATAAACCTTGTCTTCATCGCAGCTCCACTCGACCAGTGTAGGCTCGCCAGGCATCTGACCTGCAATGACATCCGAATTGTCACTTGTGGATGATACCTTGGTAGCGAGCAGCATCGGTTTTCCCATCAGTTCGAAAGGAATCTCCAGATAATACGTGCTCTTTACCTTGTGGATGTCCATGACACCTTTGGCGGTCTCCGCTTCGGCAGTAATGACCTTGTCATAGCTTTTCTTGGACGAAGCCTCAGACTTCGTAGTGTCTGCGCTTTCTTTCTTCGCTCCTCCCTTCAGAAGACTCGCGAGAGACGGCTGCGCACCCATAACCGCTGTTCCGGCAAGCATTGCTACAGCCCCGACAGCCAGCATTTTCATCATTTTTGTTTCCATCTACCTTTTTATATTTAGCAAATTTTATTTGGCATATTTGTTTCCTATCGCCTGCAAATCCACTCCACAATTATCCTTTACGGCCTTTATCAATATGTCATATTTGATCCTGAGAATTTCGTAACCTTCCATAAGTTCCTGCATCTGTGCTGAAGAATGAGTTACGATCGTCTTGACGAAATCCGAGATATCCAACTCCTTCTTAGGGCAAATACAAGGATAAACTCCGTCAGGGTCATAACGCCAGAAACCGACCTTTCTCGGATAGTCCGGATCATTTTCATATTGCTTGTATTCATCATGCTTGAAAGAGACTCCGTAATACTTTTCACTAGGAGAAAAGAATCCCTCAGGAATGGTCATCAGATTGTTCGAATAGATATAATTTCCCCAGAGATATCCGCTTACCTCTCCCCTGATATCAGCCAACTTGTCCTCATCGGTAGGGATGTCTCCTTTATGGAGCCTTCCGATAGCGATATAACTCCTGCCGGAGCCGACCAGGAGGTCGTCACTCTTGCTGGTAGAAACGCTTATACTGTCGGCGAGAAGCATCTTCAGAGGAAAGTATTTTTTCGCGAATTCTTCCGGATAGACCTCGGTCAATACAGCTTTCACATATTCGATGGCATCATCCAACACCCCGTCCTTGATTCTTATCAAGTCATTGTTGGACTCCGAACCGACATTCCACTTGAAGTCCACGTCGGTATAATCGGAAAGGATATACACTCCAGTCTTCTGATTATACTCGTAAATATAGTGGAGGGCAGGATTGTCGCTATCCTCTATCTTATAAGGAATCTCGCCCCTCTCAGAATGGAGAGGGTCTTCCTTGTAACAAGCCGTCAGCATTGCCGGCAATACAACGGACGCCAATATCGTCTTTATGGTCAATGTTTTCATTTTCAATACGATTTCAATGTTTTACGCCGTAGCCTGAGGATTTCTTACAGGCCTTTCAATATCAGTGAGTTCCGGTTCCATTTCCAGCACCTCCTTAGGGACAGGGAGCGTATACGCCGGATCATTTTCCTGAAGGACATAGGTCTCGGTCACAGTAGGATTCTTAATGTCCGGAGTATAGGTATGGGTAATGGAAGGACGTCCCCATCTCCTGAGGTCGAACCATCTCAGACGTTCGAAGCACATTTCCCTTCTGCGCTCATCGCGGACAGCCTGGATTACATCTTCCTTGGAGGTCGCCGTAAGCGGCACATATTTGTCAGGCTTAATCCTGTTCACCCTGATCCTTTCTACATCTTCGAGGGCATCAGCTGATTTTCCGTCGATGTGGGAATAAGCCTCAGCCCTGTTCAGATATGCCTCAACAGTTCTTATGGCCTGTCCGTATCTGGAAGTATATGAAGCCATATAGGACTTGAACGGTGCATATTTCTTCACATTCAAGAAGCCGCCCAGCCATCTGATATACATGCCCTTCTTTCCTCCGCGAAGGTCGCCGTCGATGTACATTGCCAGAAGCTCGGCTGACGGGGGATAGCAACTTCCTGCACCCTCAGCAGAAAAGATTTCCGTAGAATATCCGAAGGTGAAGAGAATCTCAGGATTTCGTGAGGTAAAGAACCTGTCCATGTAAGAATATGAATCAATAGAAGCGTCATCCACCGCCTTCTGGTTCAAATCCCAGATATCAGCCTTGATGGAGAGTGCCGCATTGGCGTACTTGGCTGCATCTTCCCAATTCTGCATATAAAGGCAGACGCGGGAAAGGAACACCTCAGCGGCAGCCTTGTTCCATCTGAACACAGAATTGCCGTCTCCGCAAATTTCGAATTGCTTCAATGCATTTTCACCGTTTGTGAGAATCTGGTCATAAATGGCAGCCACGCTCGCCCTCTGGAATTTCTTGTTTTCCACGCCGATAAGGCCATTGACCGGTACGCCGGCAGCCTTGTCCGCTGTCTTCGGGTCATAAGGCTCTCCATAGAGATTCACCAGCATATAGTAAGCATAAGCCCTGATCATGTAGGCCTCCGCCTTCACCTGTGCTTTCTCTTCCAGAGTTCCCTCCATGTCATCCACATCATTGAGAATCATGTTGCAAGTGAAAATCTGGTGATAATACAGTCCCCAGGCGCCATCGCTGTTCAGCACGCCTTCGCGCTGTCTTTCAGGCTCCTGCTGCCAGGTATAATAGCCGAAAGCCGCAATTCGCTTGTCAGGTGCGAAAGTCGAAGCCTTCTTCGCCAGTTCCCCGCAGTCATCCGTCATAGCGTCAAGCCATGCATTCTGCGGGCTATACTCGTTCATCTTGTAATATATCTCGCCGGCAATCAGTTCCTTGTAGTCACTGGCATTCTTCGGTCTGATCTGGTCCTGTGACGACTCCTTGAGGAAGTCCGAGCAAGAAGCCAGGGCCAATGCTGCCGAAGCGCATGCGAACACTTTGTATATTGTTTTCATTGTCATCATTATTAGAAAGTTATGTCGAGTCCGAAAGAGAATGAAGATACAGGAGGAGTAGTGATACCGATATTACCCATACCCAGCTGCTCAGGGTCTTGGCCGTTTAGTTTCTTCGAGCAGACTGTCCAGAGGTTATTGCCCTCCAGACGGACATTGGCCGCACCCACATGGATCTTCTTGCAGAAGCTTTCAGGGATGGCATATCTGATGTAAGCCGTCCTGAGACGCAGGAAGTTGGCCGATACGACACGCAGGTCGCTCTGGTTGTACATCTGCCATCTGTTGTCAGCGATAGTCAGTTCCCTGTCACTGAAGAAGCCTGTCATCGAAAGGCTTTCCGTCGACAATGCCGGTATTACAGCCCATGCCTCATCTCCCGGTTTGCGCCATCTGTTCACGAATTCTCCAGACATATTCTGCTGAGGAGTAGGAAGATACTGGCCGCTGTTGTTATAGAGGTTGTTCATGCGGACCTTCGCTCCCAAACTGTAGGAGAAGAACAGGCCGAGCGTCAGTTGCTTGTATGTGAAGTTCGTGCTGAAACCGCCCTGCATGTCAGGAACACGGTTTCCGGAATAGGCGAAAGCCTTGGCATACATTTCTTCACGGGTGATGCCGTCGGTTTCTTCAATGTCCTTGAATGTCGGAAGTCCCTTTTCATTGAGCCCGGCAAACTTGTAGGAGAAGAAGGAGTTTATGGCATATCCCTTGAGCACTGCGGAACCGTCCACATATTGAGCATAAGTATATTCATCCTGCATACCGCCTCTCGTAATCTTATTGATGTTCTTGGCGGAGTTCAATGAAAGTGACCATCTGAAGTCACGTGTCTTTATAGGCACGGCATTGATGATGAGTTCATAACCCTTGTTCATGATGTCTCCGACATTGAGGCTCATGCTCGAAGTTCCGGTGGTAGGAGATACCTCGACGGAGACGATCTGGTCATTTCCCTGCTTGTAGTAGTACTCCACTGTACCGGAAATGCGGTTGTCAAGTACGGAGAAATCGAGGGCGAGGTTATATGAAGTCGTCTTCTCCCATTTCAGCAACGGGTTAGGCAGTTTGGACAATGTCGCCATATAGTCACCTGTGGTCTGGTCCATTGAACCGAGCTTGATGATCATGCTTGGAGTCTGGTCGTCCGAAACGTTGCCCTGAATACCGTAAGAGCCCTTGACGGAGAGTTCATTGAGCCACATCACGTTTTCGAGGAAGGATTCGTTCATGATATTCCATCTTCCTGATACTGACCAGATAGGCAGGAATCTTGTACTCTTGTCCTGACCGAACTTGTTGGAACCGTCAGCACGGACATTGGCATTCACGATATATCTTCCCTTATATGCGTATGAAAGGACGCCATAGACAGACAGATAATTGGAAATTCTGTCTGTGATGGAGTTCGGTGTGGATTTCTGCAATGCATTGAACTTTGGCCACTGTACCGGATCGATTATTACCGAAGTCATACCGCGGTCCGGAAGATAACCCCACTGGGTGCTTGAGACACCCGTATACTTGTTAGACCTGGCCTCGAATCCACCTGCAGCGGAAATGTGGTGGCCCTTTATGTATTTGCTGTAATCCAGCTGGAGACGTGCAGTGTAGCCGAAATTCCTGGTATTGGAAGAATAGAACTTGCCGCCGTAAGGAAGCTTGCAGAGCTGTTCCTTGAAATTTTTGTCGTCAGGAAGGGCCACACCATAGTTCGTACATCTCAATGTCGCTGCCATGTAGGTCTTGTCGCTGAACCATTCCTTGTCAGTGGTATTGGCCACGTTCATGGCGAATGTACCGGTAGCGCGGAGACCTTCCCAGATACCCCATTCGAGATTCGAATTGAAGCTGAACGAATCGGAAGAAACCTTCTTGCCGGAGTTGTTCTTCTCGTTTACAATATTGTATTTCAGCGGGTTCGCATTGTAGCCCTGCTCGGCATTGTAATACGAGAGCGACCCGTCTTCGTTATAGGCAGGGATTGCACGGGAAGTATTGTAAGCATAGCTGTACGGAGAGATGCCTGAGTTCAGGTAATCCTTGTTCTGGACACTTCCCCTCACCTGTACTGTACCGGTAAGTTTCTTGGCAATCTTCACCTGCACCTTGCCCATCACATTGTAAGTCTGCATACCGGTTCCGCGAAGGTTCGCATTGTCATCGGTATAAGCGCCTGACACATAATAGTTCACGCGGTCATCCGCTCCTGAAATGGAGAGGTTGTGCTTGTGGGAAACGGAGGTGTGATAGAGGATATCGAACCAGTCAGTGTTGATTTCCTCGATTTTCTGTACGCTGTCAAGGAAGGTATTATAGTCTATCTTCCTGTCATACAGGTCATAGAGCAATCCTTCATAACCTACGGCAGCAGGTTCGAACCTATATGCGAGACCTTTCTCGGCAATCTCCTTGGAGACATCGACACGTTCCTTGGAGTTCATGAGGTTCAATTTATTGTAGCTAGGTCTTTCGGTAACGGTGACAGTTCCGGAATAATTGATTCTCGGCGCACCTTTCTTACCGCGTTTGGTAGTCACGACAATGACGCCGTTGGCTGCCCTTACACCGTAGATTGCGGTAGCGGACGCATCCTTCAACACGTCAATCTTTTCGATATCCATAGGGTTAAGGCCGGAAATGGCATTACCGATAAGGTTCACATTGTCCAAGTCATTGAGCGCCTCGGTGGAGATGGAGACAGGGTCGTCCAAAATCACGCCGTCGACAACCCAGAGAGGTTCACGGTTTCCGGAAATGGTGGAAGTACCACGGATACGGATCTTTGTGGCGGCACCAGGGGTGGATGACGAGCTGAGGACAGTCATGCCCGGAATCTTTCCCTGGAGCATGTTGTCGAGTGTCGTGGCATTGCTCTGAAGCACTTCTTCACCGGATACCGACGCTACGGAAGACGCAGACATTCGCCTGTCAATCTTCTGATAACCAGTGTTGATGACGGCCCCTATCAATGTCGCAAGTTCATCCTTCATCTCGATTTTGAAGAAGTCCTTGTTGCACTTGTGTTCCTGCTGTTCTTTTCCAAGGCAAGAGAACACGAGCACAGGAGCCTCCTGGCCGCTGATGACACGTACTTTCAATGAGAACTTACCGTTCTCATCCGTCATTGTGCCATTCTGGGTTCCTTTGACCATGACGGCAACACCGGGCTCAGGAGAGCCGTCGGTGCCAGTCACGATACCTGAGACCTCTTTTTCAGTTACTTTCTGAGCTGCGGCGGGCTGACCGGAAAAGATCAGAAGACATATCGCCGTCAAGCAAAAAAGAGAAACAGCCATACGGCTGCGGTTAACGGGTCTTAACATAAACACAAAACTAGTTAAAAAATATTGACTTTTCTCAAATGTAGGGATTTGAAATCAAAAGTCAAGAGAAAATCGACTTAAAACGATAACGGAGACGGCACTTTCCAATGCCGTCTCCGCAAGAATATCTGATATCCAATGATTCGCTAGAAGCTGTATCTTACACTGAGTGTAGGAACGAAACTGTAGACCAATCCGTCTGTCCAGAATTCGCCGTCACACAGTCCGAATGCAGGACGAAGGTCCGCAGAAAGCTGGAGAGGGAACCAGAACTTGTATTCGAGTCCGATCTGACCTACAATTCCGAAGAAGAAATGATGGTCATCATTGTAATAGGTGGAACCCAGAGTGATACCATGGCCTCTTTGGCGTCTGCCACCTGACAGCTCAACGCTATAAAGACGGCTTTCCGGCTCCGGCCTGTATGCAGAACGGAAGAAAAATAGTGGTCGATGTTGACCTCGCTATTGAATTGTTTAACACCTACCAGAATGGAAACAACTGATACCATCAATCCAATTGAGCAATCACAGCGGAAGTAGAGAAGGCTCTACGGGCACCTGATAAGCTCGGCCTTCTCTCCGTCCGCAGCGCCAATGCATGGATAGAAGAATCACAGAATACCCATATGCCGAAAAAGTATTGCCACGGTCTCATTGTATAAGGGGAGAACATCGTCCTCTTTGCGCGCTCTAACGCAGGAAAATCCATTTTTGCTACCCAACTGGCCGAAGAGATCGCCCGAGAAGAGAAAGTGCTTTTTATAGACTGCGAACTCTCCAACAAGCAGTTCGAGATGCGTTACACTGATGAAGAGACGAACGAGAGGCACGTCTTCCCGGTCCATTTCCTCAGGGCCGAGATTGACCCAGCATCCTTGGAAGGCGTTGATATGTCCGAGGCAGTCCTTCAAAGCATTGAGATTGCCGCCCAAAGGGGAATCCGCAAAGTCTTCATTGACAACCTTACATTCATTTGTCGTGATGCCGAGAAAGCCGTAACGGCGGCCGAGTTAATGATTCGATTGGCCAGGCTCAAAAAGATGTGCGACCTGACAATGGTCGTCATTGCCCACACACCTAAGCGGGACAGCGGTTTTCCTCTGACGCAGAACGACCTGGCCGGTAGTTCAAAGCTGATGAATTTCTTCGACTCCGGCATCGTCATCGGCCTGTCCTCCAGTGATAAGAATCTCCGCTATGTAAAGCAGGTGAAATACCGTGCCGGGGAGAAAGAGTACGACTACGACAATTTAATTCTCTATAAAACAGTGAAGGAACACGGCTATACGCACTTCGCCTATAGGGGTCATGGTGTTGAGGCCAATCACATCAAAGCGCCTTCCTTCTCTGAAGATCTGGACGAAATCCTGCAGGTCCTCGACCTGCAGGCCAACGGGAAGAGCGTCCGCGAGATTGCCCCCTTGCTGGATATATCATCCTCTAAGGTGCAGCGCCGCCTCAAAAAGGCAGGTAAACTCGGCATCACTGTTAAATCCTTCAAAACCTCTGCCGTATCGGCTGTGTCGGCTGTGTCGCACCCGACACAGCCGACACACCCCGATACACCTAAACTCTTTTGAAGATTCAAACTGAAATCGTTAAATTTGTCATTGGCTAAATTAATGAGACTATGAGTTGGAAAGAAGACGCCATAAAGAACTTGCACAACAGCCTCCACCCCGTGAAGGTTGAACTGAATGAACTTGATTGGAAGAGCGGTCTCTCAGAAAAGTCGGAGAGGTTGGCTCAGCATATTTCCGCTTTCGCTAACCAGGTGGGCGGGGGAACCTTTGCCTTCGGCGTCAATGACGACGCCACCCTGTTTACGCCTTCAAGAGAGCAGGCCGAAGAGATCGTCAATCGGCTTGGCAGTATCGCCAGGAACAATTTGCATATCCCCATCAAGTTGGAACATGCTTCTGCAGAACATGAAGGGCATGGAATCCTATTCGTTCATGTCCCGGAACAAACTGACAAGCCCGTTTATCTTCGTGGTGGGACCATTTACGATAGTTACTACCGTTCGGCCGGCCAAACACACAAAATGTCCCGCCAGCAGGTGCACGACATGCTCGCCGCCAAAGAGGGGATTACCTTTGAGGATCGCATTGCCGCTTCCGGTCTTGCTGCCGACCAGATTCTTACTATGCTCGATTTCGGGGAGTTCTATAAGCTTACAGGTAAGCCGATTGCGACGGGAGCCGAAAGCATTGCCGAAGGCCTTGCCAACTATGGCTTCTGCAAGAAACAAGAGAATGGCTGGACCATTACCAATCTGGGTGCCGCACTCTTCGCAAGAGACCTAAGGAGTTTTCCTTCCTTGGAATTCAGGTATGTCGTTATCCGTCAATACAAGGGAACCAGTAACCTGGATATCTCGGCCGAAACCTTCTTCTACGAAGGATATGCCATTTCTCTGGACAAGATTGTGAAGTACGTCATGAGCCTGCTCGAGAAAACGGAAGACATCCTGCACCCAAAACGCGAGAATAGGTATCCTTATCCTGAGGTTTCCATCAGAGAACTAGTGGCCAACATGGTCCTCCATCAAAGCTTCGAGGTTCATGGGATGACCTTGGCTGTTGAAATCTTCACTAACCGTATCGTAATGACCAATCCGGGCGCCCCGCTCATCGATACCAATCGTTTCATTGACCTGCCGCCGAAGTCACGGAATGACAAGATGGCCCAGGCAATGTTCCTTTTCAACTTATGCGAAAAGCGTGGTAGCGGCATGGACCGCGCCGTTGCTGGAGTTGAGGCTATGCGCCTTCCCGCTATCACGATTGAGAAGGGTGAGAATTTCACCCGTGCTCGACTGTTTCCGCTGAAGAAGTACACAGAAATGTCCAAGGGCGAGAAGGTTATGGCTTGTTACCAGCATGCGTGCCTATTGTATGAGAACGGGGAGGCACTTACAAACCAGTCTCTGAGGGATAGGCTCTCTATCGGTAAGAACAATGCAGCTGTCGCTTCAAGGATTATTTCTGATACGATTGCCGCAGGACTTATCAAGGCACAAGAAGGCCAATCTGCCTCAACAAAGTTCTGGGGATACGTTCCTTATTACGTATAGTTTTTCTTTGCACAGAACATTCCTCCTAATAGTTAACTCACTGATTACTAGCGAGTTTTTCTTTGCACGGAAAATCACTCTAGTTGTTTCGTTTCCCGACAATCCTGATCCGGTTTCAGGGGACATTATCGAAGAATTCCCGCAACAATAATAACGGATTACTAAAAAACGAAATGCCGCCATCTCCATATCATCGTGAATTTAACATATTTTTGTATAATTAACTATCAAGTTTGACGGTCTTTGCCTTTGCAGGGCGTCCGCGTCGTTTCTGGGAGACCTTTCTGGATTTGTATTCAGTTCCGCAACCTTCAGGGATGTCGAAGCCAAAGGCTTTGCAGATGTCTTTTTGGACACCGACAAACGGAGTGATGAACTTGGCCCGGCCATTATGCTCTATGCAGCGGATTGATCGCATTTCATCAAGGATATACTGGGTTGAAGCGAACTGTTTCTTGAGTACTGTCGTCTTCCAGATATGGCGCACGTATGAACTTATTATCAGGCTGACGAAGAGGATGAGGAGCCTGCCCGTCTTTCCTTCCTCCGACCAGTTACGCTGACGGTCGAAGCCCATCTGGGTCTTCATCTGACAGAAGTACTTTTCCTGTTCATCCCTGAGGCCATACGCATCAAGGGTCTGTAGAGCGGTATAATCAAGGCCGAGGGTGATGTATCCGAAGAAGCCGGATGTCTTCTTTACATTCTCTATATTCTTCTCATCGAGGCTGAAGGAGAGCAACTTGCGGTCCTTCTTGTCATATGAGACCTCGTACCAGTTGTAGTTCTTCTTTATACTTTCATCATCGTCAACATTTCCGCCCGCATCGAGTATCGACTGGAGGCTTCTGCGCTGCATCTCGACGGCGACCTCGAGTTAGGTCTGCTCTCCGGGTCGAAAAGCATGCCTCCCGGCTTTCCGCCGATGGTCCCGAACTCGGCAATCCTGTCAAGGATAATCTTCTGACGCATCTTGACGCACATTATCATCGGCTGACCGCGGAGGATGTACGTCTCGAGGTTCTGCACCGATTCGTAGCCCCTGTCCGTCACTAGGATTACCCCCGGAAAACCGGCGTGGCTGATGTCGGTGAGGATGGTCTCCACGCTTCTGGAATCGGGGATGTTGCCAGGAAAGGTCCTGTAATACACGGGCATATGGCTGTCAAGCGAATATACGACGACTTCGGAAGTCTGCGGTAGAGGGACGTGCTCCTTGTTCCGGTCCCATTTGATGTCGGTGAGTGAACTGCTGTATGCAGATCTGGTCGTGGAGTCGACGGCACACAGTTCGTCCTTGCCCAGCCTATCGGCCCTGTACTTGAACAGGTTCATCCTTTCAGTCTCGGAGATGGACTGCGTAAGGCGGGTTATCGTCATCGGGGTAAGTTCCCTTGAGGACGGAGCCTTCTCCAGCTTCTGCCATCTAGCCGTTCTGCTCCAGCTGTTTCCGGTCGTGAACGAGTAACAGGCAAGGGTGAGGACATCATTCACAATTTCTGCGTTCACATGGAATGTCGCCATCAGGTCCGTCCGAAGCCCTACCTTGTCTGCGCCCCGCTCCATGAGCCAGACGTCGCCATAGAAACGATTGACGTCTGCGCCCTCGTATGCTGGACGGCCTTGCCCGCAATTGCTTTGGAGTATCTCTATTTCGCTGAGATCCCACCCTTCGGGAAAGATCAGCTTGGCCCGTTCCTCCGGAGAGGCATACAGGTACTGCTTGCCCGGGATAAACTTGAGCTCATCCGTCACGGTACCCCAATGTAGGCAGGAGTACTTCCTCTTGCCGTCCTCAGTCACAGTATATGGATGAGTTGTCGCGTACATATAACCTCCGTTCTTGTGAAGCGACATCCGATAAATGCTGTCCACTTTTGTGAGTCTCGCCATATCTATTGTATTACTTATACAATTTAATGTTAAACTCACGATATTATGAGGTGGCGGCAAAAGATTCGTTATCCCTATATAGGCTTTCCGGCTATTTCATCAATTCTAATAGAGGCCATTGAGCATCCAAAGAGAGTTGTTGAGGTTATCTGTCGCATTGTCTATATCATCATAGAAACTGCTGTCCTTCAACTCGATAAGCTTGTCATTCTTGAATTTCAAGTACTTGTATTTAACAATCTTGCTAACCTCTGCTCGGAAATTGTAGCCCAATGCTGAGCCCAACCCCAAAATTAGGTTCAACGCAGCTGCATTATCGCCCATCTCTTTGGCCATATATCTCTTGGCCATATCATAATCATACTCCCAGGTCTCGATTTTGTTATCGTCCAATCTGTGGAGGTGGAAACACGATATACAGGTAATAAGACGTCATCGGTACTGAACGCATCAGTGACCATCGCCTTGGTCATCCCGAGTTCAACGGTGCCTTCAGCTATTTTGGGGCCGTAAGTCGAGCCATATTTTACAATCATCCTTTGACGGCGTGCTTCAATACGTATCTGAGTATCAAGTTCTTTGATAATGTCATCCCATTTCTCAGCGTCAGGTTTTATTTCTTTCGCGGCCAAGTAATATGACTTCGCCTCTTCATAGTGCTTACCTTGTTCTGCCTTTTTTGCAGCCGTCATGTATTTGTTATAGACCTGGTCGTTCTTGAATTCTATGGCTTGGTCACGGGCTTCCGTAGGGAAACGGAATGAAGATAGTTTTGCCCACTGATCCTCGGTAAATTTATAATCACTTAACCAGTTGCCCTCGGCTTTAGTGCCATCTTTGAAATAAGTTGTACCAGCGATGGGGAATCCGCAAGTGAATTCTTTCGACATATCACCCACGAAATAATCTCCATTAGAATACGTGAATTTACCTGTTGTAATGGTTTCTGAAATACTTTCTCCTTTTCCATCCTCAGCAGGAGTAATGACATATTTGGCATTGCCCACAAACGTGGTTCCGTCCCTATACTCCCAACGAATCTCACTCATGTTCTCCAGAAAAGCGGGCAATTCCCAATATGATTCTTCGTCAATCAAGTCTTTATTAGCTACCACGATGGTTTCCTTTTTCAACTTGCTTTCCGGATTGTCATTCATCTCCATGCAGAGTTTGCCGTTTTCTTCGTAAACCCTGATGGACTTTGGCCCACTCTTGAATCCCGTCTTATCGCCCGTCAAAAGCACAAATAATATCGAGCCATCGTCTTGTAACTTGGGAACGACCTCTCCTTTGAAATCTTTGTAATACCCATCTACCCAATGCATCATCGCGTTCTTGTTGGTAGATAAGATTAAGTCAACCACTTTGTTATATCCTAAACTGCTAATAGCTGACTCCATAAGTGGGGCAGAAAAATCATCATATCCACGCCCGCCACTCTTGCCGCCAATAGCAATCATACGAGACCCCCTGACCTTCACTGCCGTAGGGCATTTCAGATAATAACCCAAATAATACTCAATATCTGAATCTGTGATTTTTAATTCTTGAGCTTTCTTGGGCTTGTAAATCATGAGGTTGTCTGGGCTGTTAGAGACATAAAATGACCCGTAAGTACAGCACTCTCCTTGTTCGGCATAATCATACTTGATACCTTTAACTAACAGTCTGTTAGCCAAATATGATACTTTGCCCCGCAGAATTAACACCGGATTGGATTCGGTGTTATAGATCTCCACTATCTGGCCTTCAGTGAGAACCCCCTTAGAGAAGAATCCCGTGATGCAGTAATGAAGCTGTGGATAATCTACAGTCTTATTCTTTGCACCTTTGGGCAACACCTCTTCGGAAACAGCTGAGCCATACCATCTGTCCGCTTGTGTCTTGATTTTGTTGTACTCTACCTGCCCCCAGGATGTCATGTAAGAGCAGAGAAACAGTAAAAGGAAAAGGGCTTTTTTCATTATGAGATGTTTTTATTCTTCAACAGATGTGTTAATTCGTACCGCTCTTCTTCGCCCGTTTTGAAAGATTTGCATCAGTAACGGTATCGCTCTCTGTGGTTATTCTCCATTCTGAATCAACATACGTAACAATTAAATAGGAAGGATAGCTCTTATATTCATCGTCAGAATAATCCGTCCATACTTTCTTGTCAAACTCAATTCTATAAGTGCCATCTTCATTAGGGTAGAGGTGCACATTGACACTTTCCTGATGAAACAACGGATTCTTTTCAAAGAGCCTCTGCTTACTGGCAATAACCTTCGAAAGAGTGTACGAACTTTGGTAATAATAAACCGTATCGGCATATATTTCATTCAGCGCTGCATCATTCTTGGTGTTGTGAGCGATGTCCCATTTCTCGATTATCTCATTGGTGGGAGCTGGATATGTCTGTTTTGGCACGGTCCTATCCGTGTTCTCAACCTTGGCAGGAGATGAATAGTTGCGAGAAACAGGCTCATCGTTACCATTCAAATCGTTCAATATGTAGTATACCAGTCCACCAATAAGAAGGAGTAACAGAATCCAAATCCACCAGGTGCTCTTTTTCTTCTGAGGTTCTTCATGCGCTGGTTCTTCGACGGGTGTGCTCGCAGGCTTAAGCGTCTCTCCACATTCTGGACAGATGACAGAATCTGCAGGGATGTCCTCATCGCAAATAGGACATCTTATCGTTGCGGGAGAAGGCTTGGGGGCATCTTCATCCAACCATTGGCCACAATGCTTGCATTTTTTCGCAACGGCCAGTATTTCGCCTCCGCAATGAGGGCAAATCTTCATCTCTGCCATATAGAATTAGTTAAGGAGTCCAGATAATACGTTAAGGAGTCCAGATAATACGCCGCCAATTGCGCCAAGGATAGCGACGATAATAATGATGTCGATAATAGAAATCAGGAAACCGACAACGGCCAATCCACGGGGGCGCTTGAACATTCCAATAAAGGACAATAATAGGCCGATGAACCAAAGGAATACATTCACTCCAGGCAACCAACTCAGGCAAGCGCAGATTAACGCAATGACAAAACCGGCCGTTCCGACGCCATTGGATCTGTGCTCCACTTGAGTAACCACGACTTGTTGTTGTGGGGCAGGTTGATATGCTGGCCTTTCAACTACTATCGGCTGCGGTGCTTCAGTTGTTCTTTGCAGTGGGACCGGTTTTTCAGTAAGCCATTCCCCGCAATGCTTGCACTTCTTGGCATTGACACTAATATCTTCGCCGCAATAAGGACACTGTTTTAGAAGACGTTCTTGTTCCATAGATAATTGTAGTTCATTTATAAGGAATTATTCCTTTGTGGTTAAAAAATACAAAAACACGAGCGCTCCTTGCTCGTGTTGGGCCGTCGGATGACCATTAGCTAACAAGTCACGCCCGTGTAGACCACGGACGTTCACGACTTGTTCCTGAAGCTAATCTCATTAATTGAAATTTCCGACGTTTCAACACGATGGAACAAATTGCAAACGCATTTGTTGTATGTTCTGAAAAGTGTTTTCACACCTATCAACTTACAAATATAGTATTATTTTCTTGCAAATCATTTTATTTAAAAAAATAATGAACATTGAAGGGGCTATGATTTATTATGAATAACATTTGTTCAGAAAGTTTGACACTTTAAAATCCAAAAAAAGTTAAAAATATTTGATAGAGTTCATTCAGAACTCTTTTTTTGTCAAATTTATTTTCCATCTCTGTAATGCCTTTGTGACGCTTATTAGATTTTTACGGATATGATTTTAAAGACTTTGTCAATGGGCAAACAGCCCGTCTATTATGTTCAGAAGAGTTACCGCAACGAAAACGGTAAGCCTTCCACCAAGTATGTAGAGCGCCTCGGCACTCTTGAGGATCTGGAGAAGCGCTTCGGTGGAGAAGATCCCATCGGAGAAGCCAAAAAGTACGTTGCCGAGCTCACCGCCCAGGAAAAAGAGAACAGGCCTAACCCCATAGTCCAGATGGGGCTGTTTACCGACATGGACGGCATTCCACTTGCGTTCTGTGTCAATCCCGGGAACACGGCCGAGACCAGCACACTCAAGCCTTTGGAGGAGAAGCTCAAGGAGAAATTCGGTCTGTCAAAAGTAGTCGTCTGCACTGACGGAGGCCTGTCGTCGTACGACAACAGGAAGCACGACAGTG
>ERZ779851.1388-NODE-1388-length-21449-cov-11.860335_pt1 | contig 21449 bp, 22 predicted proteins | sample MGYA00511094_ERZ779851 | MGnify/ENA primary metagenome ERZ779851 (study PRJEB29588, sample SAMEA2155512) | human gut metagenome | biome: human gut; feature: human-associated habitat; material: faeces | place: Denmark | collected 2008/2010 ...
GGCAACAGGCCTCGGCTGGGTGCTGGTCAACGCGCTGCGGACCTTTGTCAAATGGAGGATGGAGAAAAAGCAGAAAGCAGCAGAACGTGATATTATGTAAACATCAAAAGCCGCGCGCCCTTAGGCGCGTGGCTTTTGATAAGTTTTGTGAAGTATCGCCGCTGATCGAAATGCGCGGCAAAGGGATGACATTTTTGAGAAAGCACGAGGTTTTTGCCCATATGGGAAGACCATGTCGAAAGAGGAAAACTTTTGTAAGAGACGCGCTCTGCTTGCTGAACTTCTGTAAAGCGAAACTATTTTACAATTCTTCAAAATGGTAGCGCGGCTTGCCGGCGCTTTTCTTGCCGTATTCGATGGCTCTTGTCGGGCAATAGCAGATGCAGGCCATGCACTGTGTGCAGTTGGTTCCCCAGACGGGACGGGCGTTTTGCAGTGTGATGTTATTCAGCGGGCAGAGCTTTTCGCATTTGCCGCAGCCGATGCAGACATCGCTTGCAGTAAAGGGATTTGCCTTCACAAACAGCGGATAGAAAACCGGGTTCACCGCGCTGCTCGCGATGCGGTCGTAGAGTTTTTTGCGCGGCGGCGAGAACATGTGTCCTGCGCGGATCGCGGCGATCGCGCGGTCGATGAACGGCTCGGCTTTGGCGACGATCCGGCGAGCCTCCTCGACGGTTGGTGCGTTGAACATGGCGATGAAATTCTCCGGCATGACGATCTGCGCCGTGCCCATGTAGACGAGGCCCTTTTCGCGGCAGAGCGCGCGGTTGTACTTCGCGGCGTTGCCGATCTCGCTGCCGCAGTCCATGACGAACCACGTTTCCCTCGCGCCGCGCAGCTCTGTTCGCAGCAGATGGTCGCGCACGATGCGCGGGATGCGCCAGGCGTAGGTCGGCATGACGAGGACGAGCCGTCCGTTGACGGCGAGCGGTGTTATGTCGCCTGATTTGATGCGGTCATTCAGGCTGATGAGCGTATCGTTCAGCGCGTGTGCGATGCGCTCGGCGATGTGGCGGCTGTTGCCGGTGCCGGTGAAATAGAGTACCATGGCGACCTCCTGTGTCTTTGCTCGAGCATTGCCCGAATATTGTATTGCCTCTATTGTACCAGCCGTGGCGCGCGCAGACAAGCGCTTTGTGTAGGAAAACCGGCGGAGTAAAGGGACTTGAACCTGAGAGAAAAATCACCGCGGCTTTTCTTTTTTAACCGAAAGGGGCGAAAGAGGCATATTGCCTCTCGTATACTTGTGTTTCCTGCATTTTCTGCTTGCGGAATGGGGGCGGATATGGTATCTTGAACCATGTGTCCGTCGGCCGTTTTCGACCAGCGGTTCACGTTCTCTAACTGGACGGCCACCGAAAGGCAGGGCTTTTTCTTATGATGATCAACAAACGGCTCATCGGCGCGGTGCCGGAGAGCAAAAAATATATCGCGGGCAACGTCGCGCTGCAATGGTGCTCGCTGTGCGCGAACATCGCGATGATGAGCGCCGTGACGGAGCTGTTCGCCGCGCTCTTCGCGGGCAGCATGACGCAGAGTAAGATCGTCACGACCGCAGTGATCGCGCTTGCAGCTGTCGCCGTGCGATACGGCTGTACCGTCGGCGCGTCGCGCATGGGGTATCTATCGTCCAAGGCGGTCAAGAAGACGCTGCGCGGCGCGATCTATGACAAGCTCCTGTGCCTCGGCGCGTCGTATTCCGAGCAGGTCAAAACGTCGGAGGTCGTGCAGGTCGCGGTCGAGGGCGTTGACCAGCTCGAAACGTACTTCGGCGCGTATCTGCCGCAGTTTTTCTATGCCATGCTGGCGCCGCTCACACTGTTTATCGTACTGTGTTTTGTGAATGTCGCGGCGGCGGTAGTGCTGCTTATCTGCGTGCCGCTGATCCCTGTAGCCATTGCGGCGGTGCAGACCTGGGCCAAAAAACTGCTCTCTAAATACTGGGGACAGTATACGGAATTGGGCGACACTTTCCTTGAAAATTTGCAGGGGCTCACCACTCTCAAAATCTATCAGGCGGATGCGTTTAAACAGCAGGAAATGAACGAGCAGGCGGAAAAATTCCGAAAGATCACCATGAAGGTGCTGACCATGCAGTTAAACTCCATCACCATTATGGACCTGATCGCGTACGGCGGTGCGGCACTGGGCGTCATCATGGCGGTGACCCAGTACCAGAGCGGAGGAGTTTCTCTTGAGGGATGTCTGCTGATTATCCTGCTGGCGGCGGATTTCTTTATTCCCATGCGGCAGCTGGGTTCCTTTTTCCATATTGCCATGAACGGCATGGCGGCCAGCGACAAGATTTTCCGACTGCTGGATTTAGAAGAAACCAAGCCGGAAATCACCGAAAGCTTTCCTTCGGGACACACCATCCGCTGTTCCGGTCTCTCCTTCTCCTATGAGCCGGACCGGGAGATCCTCCATAGCGTTGATCTTACCTTCCCGCAGGGCAGCTTTACGGCGCTGGTGGGAGAAAGCGGCTGCGGTAAATCCACACTGGCTTCGATCCTGATGGGAAGAAACAAAGGATATACCGGAAGCGTTTCGGTGGGCGGCGTGCCCCTTTCCTCCATTCAGGAAGAAAGCCTTCTGCGAAACATCACCTATATCAGCCACCAAAGCTACCTGTTCAAGGGCACGGTGCGGGAGAACCTGCTTATGGGAAAACCCGGCGCTTCCGATGAAGAACTGTGGGCAGTGCTTTCCCGGGTAAACCTCGCAGAATTTTTAAAAGCGGAACAGGGGCTGGATACCCGGCTTTTGGAAAAAGCGTCCAATCTTTCGGGCGGGCAGTGCCAGCGGCTGGCGCTTGCAAGGGCGCTTTTGCATGACAGCCCTGTCTATATTTTTGATGAAGCCACCTCCAACATCGATGTGGAGAGCGAAAACGATATTATGCGTGAAATTCATGAACTGGCAAAAAGCAAAACGGTAATCCTCGTTTCCCACCGGCTTGCCAATGTAGTGGGCGCCGACCATATTTATGTGCTGGATCACGGAATCGTTGCGGAAAGCGGTTCACATGAGGAATTACTTGCCCACCACGGCCTGTATGAACGGCTGTGGAGTGCCCAGCAGACATTAGAGCAATTTGGAAAGGAGCGTGCAAGCGTATGAAAAAGCGAAGCGGATTTGCTGTGATGGCACGGCTGATCGGGCTGGTAAAACCTCTGAGCGGCTATATGTCACTGGCTGTTTTGATGGGGCTCGTCGGGCATTTGTGCGCCGCCTTTATCACCATTTTCGGCGGATACGGTGTGCTGGCAGCCCTTCGGTTTGAAGTACCTTTTACTCTGACAACGGTTTTTATTTCCGTTCTTGTCTTCGCCCTTCTCCGGGGATTTTTGCGGTATGCGGAGCAGGCGTGCAACCACTTTATCGCATTTAAATTACTGGCACTTTTGCGCGACCGGGTGTTCCGCGCACTGAGAAAGCTCTGCCCGGCAAAGCTGGAAGGCCGGGACAAGGGGGATCTGATCTCGGTGATCACCTCCGATATTGAACTGCTGGAGGTGTTTTATGCTCACACCATCTCACCGGCTGCCATCGCGCTGTTGTTTACCATTGTCATGTGCCTGTTCATCGGCTCGTTTCACTGGATCCTGGGCGTGATTGCGCTGGCGGCCTATCTGATCGTGGGAATCGTGATTCCAATTGTGATATCCAGATGCAGCGGGGATGACGGACTGCGTTTCCGCACCAGATCCGGTGAGCTTTCGGGCTTTGTGCTGGACAGCCTGCGGGGGCTTTCCGAAATCCTCCAGTATGGACAGGGAAAAAAGCGCCTTTCCAAAATGAATGAAAAGACGGATGAACTCTCCCGAGACGAAGAAAAGATGAAACGCACTGCCGGGCGAAATACAGCGGTTACCAATACGGTGGTGTTAACATTTGATCTTATCATGCTATTTGCTTCGGCCTTGCTGTACCAAAGCGGCGCAGTGGATTTTGACGGCGTTTTGATCCCTACGCTGGCGCTGTTTTCTTCCTTTGGTCCCGTGATTGCTCTGGCGGCGTTGGGCAGCACCCTGCAGAACACCTTTGCGGCAGGCAATCGAGTACTGGATATTCTGGACGAAACGCCGGTAGTAGAGGAAATCACCGGGAAACCGGAAATCACATTCTCCGGCGCAAAAGCGGAGCAGGTTTCCTTCTCTTACGGGAATGAAACCATTCTTTCGGATGTATCGGTGACAATTCCGGAAAATGCGGTAGTAGGAATTGTGGGCAGAAGCGGAAGCGGAAAATCCACCCTGTTAAAGCTTCTGATGCGGTTCTGGAAGGTGCAGGAAGGCAGCGTGGAGCTTTCTGGCCGATCGGTGGAAGAGATCAACACCAAAAATCTGCGCGATCTGGAGAGCTTTGTGACGCAGGAGACCCAGCTCTTCCACGACAGCATCAAAAACAACCTGCGGATCGCCAAGCTGACCGCCACCGACGAAGAGATTGAAACCGCCTGCAAAAAGGCCTCCGTTCACGATTTTATTATGACCCTTCCCAAAGGCTACGACACGCCGGTGGGCGAACTCGGCGATACTCTTTCCGGCGGCGAACGGCAACGTCTGGGGCTCGCAAGAGCATTTTTACACGACGCACCCTTCCTGCTGTTGGATGAACCAACCAGCAATCTGGACAGCTTAAACGAAGCGGTGATCTTAAAATCCCTGCGGGAAGAACGGGCGGGCAAAACCGTGGTGCTGGTTTCCCACCGGCAGTCTACCATGCGCATCGCTGATACCGTCTATTCGGTGGAACACGGGAGGATGAGCTGATGAAAAGTACAGCCGATAAGCGGGAACGGGAAAAGCGGATGGTATCGGAAATGATTGCCCTGTACTGCCGCAAAAAACACCACACCAAAGGCGGACTTTGTCCCGAATGTGCAGATCTGGAAGCCTATGCCAGGATGAGAAGCGACAAGTGTCCGTTTATGGAGACGAAAACCTTCTGTTCCAACTGTAAGGTACATTGCTACAAACCGGTCATGCGGGAGAAAATCCGGGAAGTCATGCGTTTTTCCGGGCCCAGAATGCTGTTTTCCCATCCTGTGATGGCGGTTTCCCATGTGATCGAATCGAAAAAAGAGAAAAAACGACTGGAGGAATCAAGGTGAAAATAAAGAAGCTTTTATATGTGATTTTAGGCTGTATCGGTTTGGCTCTCGGAGCCGTGGGGGCTGTATTGCCGCTTCTTCCGGCGTTTCCGTTTTTGCTTTTGGCGGCGTTTTGCTTTGCCAAAAGCTCTGAAAAACTGCACCGTTGGTTTACGGGAACAAAGCTGTATAAAAACAATCTGGAAAGCTATGTAAAAGGACAGGGCATGACGTGGAAGACCAAAATCCGGATTATGATTACCGTGACGGTTCTAATGTCGATCGGCTTTATTATGATGCATGCTGTTCCGGTGGGAAGGGTCGTTCTGGCTTGTGTTTGGGTATTCCATATCCTTTACTTTGTTTTCCGGGTAAAGACCATTAAACAAACCAATGGTAATCGCTAACATATGAAATGACTTATCCTGAAGGAGGTTAAGAAAGGAAAGCAAAATACAACTCCTCCAATTAGGGGAGTTGTACCGTGTTTCATTTAGAGATATCGGGTATATATAATTTATGTGCAGTAAGCGCTTTTGTCTACGGACAATTGCGCTTTTTTTATTTTCCATTGAGTAGGTTCTGGCTGAGAATTCACAGCGGCAGAGCGCCGCCCCCGACAATCTGAATTTAAAAAATTTCAGATTGATCGGAGGAAATAACGATGGCTTACAACAAAGCCAAAGCGGAAAAAGAATGGCTCCGCTGGAAAGAAGTAGAAGAAAAGAAACTCAGAGAACTCGGTGTGGATGAGGAAACCATCCAACGCCTGCATACATACGATTGGGCTCAGTTTAATAAGGAACGCCAGTATCTGCAGCGACAGGTGGATTGGTCTCCCTATGTGGATTGGGTTTCAGCACAGGATCTGGAACTACCCGTTGAGGATACCGAATCCTTGCTGGATAGTATCGAGGACATGGAACTTTTTTCTTTGTTACATACTGTGGACAAGCTTACCCTCGAAATTCTCTTTATGAAAATGGATGGATATAGCAGCAAAGAAATAGCGTCTGCTTTTGGAATGGATGAGTACGCTGTAAATATGCGAATTTACCGCCTACGAAAAAAAATAAAAAAATATTTATGACCTGCGTTATATTCCGCCTCTTTTCATGGGCTATGGGGCGAACGGGGAAAAAGAAACGTTCGCCTTGTAGCTTGAAAAGTGAATACCAGCCATGCGGGTACATTGCCGCCTAAGTGAGCGACGCAGGAAAAAGCGCCATGACGAGCCGCACACAAACCGCCTCCCATTTATTCGTGGGACGGTGGCCCCAGTTGTTGGTTTTGAGCGATGCATTTTGACCGAAAAGAGGGTGTAGTTTCCCTTTTCGCCACGACCTTGGGCGGGGTATTATGATACGCATTATCGTTTGCCCACACGTCAGATGGGTTGGTCGACCTTGGGTTGTAATCAGCAAGACCTTTGGGGAGCCAGTGAACGGTTTGTAAACTGCAAGCCTGCCCGTATGGTTCCCAAGGTTGCCGGGGGGCGAGCAGCAAATACGGCACATCAAAATCAAACCTTTTAATTTTTCAGATTGCCGTTGACGGCGAATCCGTGCGGCGCAGTTTAAAAGCTGCGCCGCATTAGTTTGCCGCCAACACATACGAGCAAACTGCTCAAAGGAGAATGTGCCGAAATGAATAAGCCTACTTTGAAAGAGCAGGCCCACGGAGAGATTGAAAAGATTTTCAGAATTCTTTTGCCTCAAAATGGTTTGTCGGTTCGGGAAGAACAAATCACCCTCTGTCACGCCATGCTGGATACCCTGCTCAAAAACAATATCGCTCTGTGCGACGCAGGCGTTGGGATCGGCAAAACCTATGCTTACCTGACCGCCTGCATTTTACTGAAAAAGTTTGCCCCGCATGGACCTGCAGGTTCTCAGCCGGTGGTGATTTCTACCTCCAGCGTTGCCTTACAGGACTCTATCATCGAAGAATACATTCCGTTTTTATCCCGGATTTTTCTGGAGAACCGTGTTATCTCCAAACCCATCCGGGCAATCGTAAGAAAAGGAAAAGAGCGTTTTGTCTGTGACGCCCGGCTTTCTCAAAGATTGGAAGCGGTCAAAGATAAGAATAAGAATGCAAAACAGCTCAAAGCATTGCTTTCCCTTCGTACTTATTATGATTTGGACTCCGTAACCGGCCTTAGTGGATTTGACCGTCGGCAGGTGTGCGTCCCCAAAGTTTGCGAGAAAACTTGCCCTTTGCGAAGCGCCTGCCGGTATCATCAATACCTGAAGGAAGCCAGAAGCGCGGAGATTTTCGTCCAGATCTGTAATCACAATTACTTGTTGGCAGACGCCGCCCATCGTTTGCAGGAACTTCGTCCTCTTCTGAATGACTATCGGGCTTTGGTAATCGATGAAGCTCACAAACTGCCGGACGCAGCTCGGCAGATGTATGGGAAAAGCCTTTCAGCAGAAGATTTCAGCGAGCTCTGCACTCTGCTGGCAAAAGAAAAATATGCCCTCGCAGCCCAGCGGCTGAAAGAAAAGTTTACTGCTCTTATGGGAGCCATGTGCCGGGGCGAACTGCTAGAAGAAGCACAGCGTACTGCCTTTGTTTTAACGCCGGATCGGGAAGCTGCCCTTCGGGATTGTCTCTCCCTTCTTCGGCAGATCCAAAAACAGCTAGCACTTCACCTCCCACGGTGGATACTTTACCAGCTGGGAACAACAGAGCAAACTCTCAACCTGTTTTTTACCGGCGACCGTAAATACATTCTTTATATTCAGTATGACAGGGATGGAAGCCCCAGCCTGTGCGCCGCCACCCGGGAAATGCCGGAACAGCTGCGCCACGCACTGTGGTCGAAGGAAACACCAGCGATTCTGACATCCGGTACCCTTATGGCCGGGGGCAGCTTTGACAGAACCCGCCAACTCATGGGGCTGTCCGCAAACAATCGGCTGGATGATTTTATTGCGGTTTCTCCTTTTGATTATCAAGAAAACTGCCTTCTCTACATTCCCGATGATATGCCAAAGGCGCAAATGGGCAGCGAAAAAGAAGCCAAGTGTCTGTCAGAGCAGATCTGCCGCTTAGTGGAAACCACTCATGGCCACACTCTGGTGCTGTTTACTTCCTACTCCCTGATGGGCGCTGTTTATAACCAAGTAAAAGAGCATCTGTCCTTTCCGCTAATGGTGGTATGGCGGCATTCGCAGGATATTATCCATCAGTTCAAGCAGACGCAGAATGCGGTGCTGTTCGCAGCGGGTTCCTGTTGGGAAGGTGTGGACTTTCCCGGCGATATGGTATCGTCGCTCATCATTGTACGCCTGCCTTTTCCTGTTCCTGATCCTATCAGCGAAGCGGAACGGGAGCAGTATCCCACCCTGCAGGACTATATCCGAGAAGTCATCATCCCAGATATGCAGGTAAAACTCCGGCAAGGGTTTGGACGGGCTATCCGTACTGAAACAGATACCTGTGTGGTGAGCATTCTGGACCATCGTGCAGCACCCGAAGAACGATATCACCGAGCTGTGCTGGAAACCCTGCCACCACTTCATATCGCCAGAAAAATCGAAGATGTAGAAGATTTCATCCGGACCAAGAAAAGCCCGGATTATTTTATGCCGTAAAGGAGAACCTCCTATGAATCAAAAATATTTACAGGGACTTTCCAGCAATATGGAAAGTCCAAACGAAGCTGTCTTTTTTGAAGCGACTCCCGAAAATATCACAGCATTTTTAATGCAGCACCAATGGGCACAAATGTCTGCCATTGGAACTGTGGACGACCGATCTTTTTTAACTGCAAGAATGGGACTTATTGACACTTGCCCTGATCAGGCATATTTATTGCAAAAGCTCCTTCCCATTTATGCCAAGGTTCAGATGGGTGACATTCCTGTTCCGAAATTAAAAACCGTCCCCAAAGAAATAGCCCTTGCCGAAAAATGTCCCAAGCCGGACTGGAACTATTTGCGCTGGGAAGGATACAGCGATAAGAAATATCAGGATATTCTCAGCGGAAAGGCTCTTTTGGAAATGTCTTGGATGGGAGAAAAAACATCCTTGGAACTACAAGTGCGCTCTTATTACAGCGGCGGAAATTTGGCTCTGCTGTTAGTGGATTGGAGTCAAGGCGATCCGCAGCCATGGGGAGATCTGAGCGTAAATTTGGGAAAATCCATTGCAAAGGACTGTGCTTTTATTGACGTCAACAATTTGAGTAATGACATTCTTTCATGGATAGAGAAAAACGGACTGGGTTCTCCCACAGGCCGAAATGAGCAAAGCGGATTTGTAGTTTATCCAGAATATCGCTTTCATCCAGAACGCCTGAAAGAACTGGATGATAAGGGATATGCCGAGTATGAAAACCTTCTGAAACAGCAGCAACAACACATGAAAAAAGGCTGGGACAGATGAGAGCAGTTGCATTGCATTTTTACCAATAAGGAGATTGATATAGATGAATGAGAAAACGGAACCAGAAAAGGAATATCCTTATATAGACCGTCCTATGTGGTTATACAGCCGAAGCAGCGATAAGAAAATATTGGCTCTCATGCAGCAGATGCACGAGTTGTTGGAGGAAGCCCAGCGCCGCAGTTACACGGTTGTAGGCACTTCACAGGATATGGGGACTGGCAGAAGCATGGCTCGGATGGGATTACAACAAATGATGCGCTCTGTGAAAGAAGGTCATGTCCGTGCTGTGCTTGTTCGGGATTTAACCCGCCTGAGCCACGATCCCGCCGTCCTAATTCAAATACTGGAATTTTTGCAGGACCACGATACGGTACTAATTACCACTGACAGCGATCTTCGGTATGAACTCTATCTAAAAGGGCTGGAAAATCGCTTTTTTCAAAGAGCAGCTCGAAAGAGTCTCCCTCTGCCGTGGTAAAGGGGGTATATCATGAACACTACATACAATCCTCAAGAACCTTCCGCTGTCCTCATCAACGAAATCAAGTATTATATGGCCTTCTCCGCTTTAAAAAAACTTTTTTTGAAAGGACTTATCACCAAAGAAAACTGCGACAAAGCCAATGTTGCTATTGCCGAAAAGTACGGTGTTTTAGAATACTATATTTAGTGGTTGTTGTGATAGCTTTATCCTCTTTCTTGTGGTAGTGTTGTCCTTGCCAAAGGTGACCGACGTTACTGTCACATGACACTACTGCAGGAAAGGGGGCATAGAAATGCCAGAAATTCGAGTGATTGAACCAATAATTTTTGCACCAGCCGAAAAGCTTCGAGTATGTGCCTATGCCCGTGTTAGCAGTGATTCCACTGATCAACGCAATTCCTTTGCTTCGCAGGTCAACTATTATACAAAGTACATTCAAGCACATGAGGGCTGGACCTTTGTTGACATATATGCGGATCAAGGAATAACAGGAACAAGTGCGCTGAAGCGCGATGAGTTTCTCCGTCTTATGCGTGATTGCCGACAAGGAAAAATTGATCGAATTCTGGTCAAATCGGTTTCCAGATTTGCACGTAACGCTCAGGACTGCATTGAAGCTGTGAGAGAGCTTCGCCAGCTGGGAGTTACGGTTTATTTTGAAAAAGAACATATCAATACCGCAAACATGAGCAATGAAATGTTTCTAAGCATGATGAGTGCATTTGCGCAGGAAGAATCCATTTCCATATCGAAGAATATGCGAAAAGGCGCAGTCATGCGAATGAAAAACGGAACATTTCGATTGTCACAAGCGCCTTATGGATACTATCTGGATGAGAAAGGGATACTCATTGTACAACAGGAAGAATCTAAAATTGTTCAAAGAATATTTGGCAACTTCCTCTCCGGAATGGGAATACAGGAAATCGCTGCAGAACTGCAAAAAGAACATATTCCAAAGTTAAATGGAGAACCCATTTGGAGTTATACAGGTATTCTCTATATCCTTACAAACGAACGATACATAGGCGATGAACTGTTTCAAAAACGATACACAACAGATACTCTGCCTTTTCAAAAAAAGATAAATCGTGGACAGAAAAAGCAGTATTACGCCGAAGATACCCACGATCCAATTATCAGCAGAGAGGTATTCCGAAAAGCACAAGAATTATTAAAACGGAAATCAGAGCGACATGGACATCAAAATAATGGACAGTATACTTTTACAAGTTTAATCGTCTGTGATGAGTGCGGGACAAATTTCTGTAGACGAATTGCGAAAAACCAACGTGTTTTGTGGACCTGTCGCAAGCATTTTAAAGGGAAACATCTGTGCAGCATGGAGAGCCTAAATGAAACTGAAATACAGCAGTGCTTCCTTACTTTATATAAAAAGCTGGCTGAAAATCGTCAAGAAATCCTTGGAAGCTATCTCCGCCAGCTTGAAGAACTAAAAGATAAGGATTTTATGGCCCATCCTGATGCCATGGAATTAAATAGACAGATTGCTGGATTATTAGAGCAGAATCACACTCTACACCGCTTGCGGGCAAAAGAGTGCATTGATTCTGCTTTTTTTATAGCACAATCCAATGAATTGAGCCAAAAGATATCCAATTTAAAAGCCGAACTTAAACAATATCGTGATTTAAACGAGTATGCGGATTTTATTGATAACACCCGCCTGATTTTAACGATATTAGACTCCCCGATGCCGGTTTTTAGCTCATCAGTGTTCCGAAATATAGTGAGCCGTATTACAGTGACACATGAAACATTGAGATTTCAACTTGTCAATGGATTGGAGTTGGAAGAAGAAAGGATAAGCGGAGGTTAATCATGAAGAAAAAAAGATACTTGCCTTTTGGATATCAGATGAATGAAGGAAATATTATACCGGACATACTGGAATCTTCTGCTGTGCAGTCAATTTTTGAAAATTATCGAAACGGCGCATCGCTGCAGATGCTTGCTAAACAAATGCAGCAATCTGGTTTAAAGTACCGAGAAAATGCGGTTTGGAATAAGGCGATGATCGCCAGAATATTAGACTGCGAAAAATATATTTCAGAAGAATTTCCTGCAATATTACCCTCTGACTTATTTCTACAGGTTCAAAGACTAAGAAAAGACAGAGCTCAAATTTATGGTGGAAGTCTGAATCCAGCCTTGCGAGGAATACGAGATCTTATCTGCTGCCAGACCTGCGGACAGAAGCTTGTTCGAATCAATCATCGAGATAATGTATATATCATCTGGAAATGCCCTTCCTGCAATACGGAAACAAGGTATTTGCCCGACATAGAGTTGATGTCAAGTGTTTTATCCGCAATCAATAGGGCAATTGAAGATCCACAGAAAGTTATGAATTTTAAAAAGAATGCCAATTGCCTGTCAGTTCAAGCCGTTAGGTTAGAAAACGAGATTTATCGAGAACTTGGTAATCCCAAGTCCAATTCAAAAAGATTATTGGAAATCATCAAACAATGCGCACAGGAAAAATACAAAGCCTGTCATGCCAATGGTGATTCAGAAGAAACGGAATGTTTGATAGCAGAACTGAAAAAACTGCAGCCGATGGAACACTTTCAATCTCAAATACTACGGAAATTTATTTGTAAAATTTTGATAACACCAGCAGGTGCTGTTACAATACAACTCAAAAATGGGGCGATTATTTAAGTAAGGAAAGGAGAAACCATAATGCCACAGAAAAAGACTAAAGTGATTAGGGAAATTCCCGAAAATCCCTTTATTCAAGGACAGGCCAAAAGGAAAAAGCTACGAGTAGCCGCCTACTGCCGAGTTAGTACAGAGCAGGAAGAACAAGAGAGTAGCTTTGAAAATCAGGTTGCCTATTACACAGATCTTATTCAGAGCAATCCGGAATGGGAATTTGCCGGAATTTTTGCGGATCGTGGAATCAGCGGCACTAAGGATACCATTCGTCCAGAGTTTATGAAAATGATCGAGCATTGCCAAAGACATAAAATTGACTTGATTTTCACTAAATCACTTAGCCGGTTTTCTCGAAACACGTTGGATTCTATCAAATACATACGGCTGCTGAAAAGCTTGAATGTAACCATAGAATTTGAAAAAGAAGGACTCAATACAAGTGATGTCAGCAGCGAAATTTATTTGACATGGTTTAGCGCCTTCGCTCAAGCAGAAAGCGAGTCCATCAGTCAAAATGTTACCATGGGAAAACGCAGGCAGTATAAGGAAGGCCATTTTGCCTTCAGGTACAAAAACTTTTTAGGCTATCGACCGGGAGAAAATGGAGAGCCTGAAATTGATCCTGAACAAGCTACCATTGTTTCACGGATTTTTTTCGCATTTCTCAGTGGAGATACCCCGGAACAAATTGCAAAATCTCTGGAAGCTGACCACATCCCATCGCCAACAGGAAAGCCAACATGGTCAAAAACTACCATTCGAAATATGCTGCAAAATGAAAAATACGCTGGAGATGTGCTGCTGCAAAAAACCTATACTGCAGATTTCCTCGAAAAGAAGGTGAAGAAAAATAGAGGTGAGGTCAAACAGTATTACATTACTGACAATCACCCAGCTATTATCCCAAGAGATATTTTTCAGGAAGTCCAGTTAGAGATTGCAAGGCGCAGTAGCAAAAGAAAGGTTTCTTGCCGGAGGACAAAGTCTGGTCGAGGAAAATATACCAGCAAATATGCACTATCGGAAAGAACCGTTTGTGGGGAATGTGGTGCTATGTATCGTAGAACCATGTGGATCAAACGGGACAGAACGAAGGAAGATGTATGGCGATGCGTGAACCGACTTGAATTTGGCACCAAGTATTGCAAACATTCCCCAAGTTTAAAGGAACCCATTTTACACCAAGCAATTCTGAACTGCATTCAGTCCGTATTTCATAATAAAGAAGAAATAGCAGAAGCAGTTCGTGAAGCACAGAAAAAAATCATTTTATTTGAAGATGCCAAAAATAATCCAGAAGTGATCCGTCAAAGAATGCAAGACATTGATCACGGAATGGCGAATCTTTTAACTTTGGCAGCCCAAAGTTCCCAAATAGAACTATTTGAAAAAAAGTTCAAGGAGATGACTGAGGAAAAGGCTCGGTTGACAGAGCAGCTAAAACAAGCCGAAGAAGATGCAACAACCGATGCAAAGCGTCAAAAGCAACTTGATGATATTCTAAAGGCAATTGACATCGATATCGTTGAGTTAACAGAATTTGATGACACGTTTATCAGAAGAATTGTAGAACAAGTAACTATCCTTTCAAAAGACAAGATAGAAGTCCGGTTCATAGGAGGATTTTCAAAAGTTGGTGATATTCCGACAAAATAATTGTCGACAGAAAAAAGCCGATCATTACTTCATCATTATTGATGGAATAATGGTCGGCTTTTTTGTGTTTGCAAACATTCCATGGGGTTGAAAAAACTCCTTTATTCTATTATAATAATCAACATCAAGAAAAACGCTTCGGTGGTTCGAAAAAGGGTATCAGATTTTCAAAAAAATTTTTTGAAACACACCGGAAACCGCATGGTTACTGGGTGCCAGTAATTTCGGTCACCAAAGACATAATGGTTGTGCAAAAAAGATATAACCACAAAAAAGTCCGATAAAATCGGGCTTTTTTTGTTATATCTCCAGTGATTTTTAAAGACATAACCGTAGATGTTTTTTTACCCTTTTCCCACTTTTGGAGATTTGAACCCTCGAAAATACAATTTAATAATATCATTAATAGTGCCGATTTTATAGAAATATAATTTCGGCTCTTTTTTTATTGCAATCGTTTTAATTTAGATTAAGACGGTTGCTTTTTTTATTTTACAAAGAAAGGGAGATTTTAATGTACTTTACAGACACACCTGAACTTAGAAAGTTTGAGCGACAAATGAAACAAAAGCCTAACTTTGATAGGCGTAACGATTACTCTTTTGATAATGAAAGTAGTCATAAAAGAAAAGACATCAAATCTGATGACAACAAAAAATTTAATAACGGAGGTTAGACATATGAAAACAAAAATCAGAAGTCCTACTTAAATTCAACAAGATTACGAATTCAATTATGGAGGTAATAAACTTGAATAAATTTGATAGAAAGCGCAGACTTGCTGCAAGCGTTAAGCAGATGTATCCACCCGGCACAAGAATCGAGCTTATCTGTATGAACGACCCATATTCTCCTGTGCCATCCGGTACAAGAGGTACAGTTCGAGCCGTAGATGATATGGGTACGATTTTTCCTGATTGGGACAACGGTCGTTCTCTTGGTGTTGTTCCCAGTGAAGATGTATTCAGAAAACTTTCGCAGGAAGAAATTGAAGCTGAAAACCAATCTTCATCAGCAGTTGAAGAAGAAACGCTTGATGAAGATAATGAAATGATTATGAAACAGTGAGGTGAGTATAAAACAAATCTTCAAAGGTATGAAGATTTATGGCAATCAAATTTTTTGATATGTTTGCCGGTATAGGCGGTTTCCGTTCAGGTCTTGAAGCCATCGGCGGTTTTGAATGCATAGGATATTGTGAAATCGACAAATATGCAAAGCAGGTATATGAAGCAATGTATGATACAGGAGGCGAACTTTACTTTGAAGATGCAAGAAAAATCATACCCGAACAGTTACCCCATATCGACCTTATTACAGGAGGATTCCATTGTCAGTCTTTTTCAATTGCAGGACAAAGGAAAGGATTTGAAGATACCAGAGGAACGCTGTTCTTTGAAATTGCAAGAATTGCTTCCGTTAAAAGACCTAAGTATCTGTTCCTTGAAAATGTACCCGGACTGCTTAGTCATAACAAAGGCAGGACATTTAAAACAATCCTCAGTTCGTTGGACGAATTGGGGTATGATGTCGTATGGCAAGTGCTTAACAGCAAAAATTTCGGAGTTCCGCAATCCAGAAAAAGATTGTATATTATCGGATTTCATAGAGAAAAATGTGCCGGACAAGTATTATCTTTCACGCAGACAAATTCTAAAACTACTGTACAAAGATACCCGGGCAAAGAAGGTGACCGCATATATTCCTCAGAAGGAACAAGTATTACATTAACAAGTAATGCCGGTGGCTTTGGTGGCAGAACAGGTCTGTATAGCATAGAGGAATTTGGACTTCCGATAAAGGTAAATACCAAGGACGGATACCAAATTGCCTATCCCGGTGACAGCATTGATACAGCTTTTTTGGGACAAAATTCAAGGCGTGGACGAGTTGGAAACCAAGTTGCACACACCCTTACAACATCCCAAACTCAGGCATATTACTTTATTGATATGAACCCTGACCCTAAAATGACCGAAATTGCAAGGTGCATTACAGCCCGTCACGCATCCGACATCAGCAATAGAAAAGGAGAACATTCTGCTGTGTTCATAGAAGATTACAACCTTACAGATGATGAGGAACATCCCCTTGTTGTATTCGTGGATAAGGAAAAGAAAATTCATATCGGCAGAATAAGAAAGCTTACTCCAAGAGAGTGTTGGAGATTGCAAGGCTTTACAGATGAGCAGTTTGATAAAGTCCTTGCAACAGGAATGTCGGATTCCCAGCTTTATAAACAAGCCGGAAATGCTGTTACAGTGAATGTAATATCTGAAATAGGAAAGATAATTAAACAGGTCAACGAAAACAGTAAAACATAATAAAAATAACAACTGATATCAATCGTTCCAAACGACTGATATCGGTTTTCATATATATATAAGCCGTTGGTTAGATTTTTTAATTTAATCAACGGCTTTTTGTCGTTTCAGGGGCGATTGATATTGCCACAGGAGGTGGATAATATCAAAACACCCGTAACATGGGTAGGTAATAAGACTTCAATATTACCTATTATTTATCAGGTTATTCCATTGGAATACTACCGATATGTTGAACCTTTTGGTGGTTCAGGAGCAGTAATGCTTGGCAAATCAAAGCCGGACAAATTTGAGGTTTACAACGATTATAATCAAGACCTTGTAAATTTGTTTCATTGCATAAAGGAAAGACCCATGGCTTTTTTAAAAGAACTTGGGTTCTATCCTCTTAATTCAAGAGATGATTTTAATGTACTCAAAGACTTTTTTAAGCACAAAAATTTTAGAAACGACTTTATTGACGAGGAAACAGAACTTACTAAAATAATGTTACCTGAACCTCAAGCTAAAGAAATTATAGAACTATTTAGTAAATCTGCAACGGATTATGATATTCGCAGAGCAGTTATGTTTCTAAAATTACTGCGATACAGTTATTCAAGCAGTGGAAAATCTTTTGCCTGTCAACCCTTTTCTATACGAAGTCTATTTAGGTTGATAGAAGATGTAAGTGTGAGAATGTCAAATGTGGTAATTGAAAATCAGGACTTTCAAACGCTGATAAACCATTATGACCGAAAAGATACTTTCTTTTATTGTGATCCTCCCTATATTAAAACTGAACACTTTTATTCTTGTGGTTTTAATTGGGATGACCATTTGCGACTTCGTGATACTCTTTTCGGAATCAAAGGGAAATTCCTGCTTTCATATAACGATTGTGAAGAAAGCAGAAACTTGTATAAAGGATGTTACTTTTTGAGGTTTACGAGAGTTCACAGTATGGCTCAAAAGTATAAACCGGGAGAGGAATTCCACGAAATTATAATATCAAATTATGATATGCGTGAGCGTGAACGGTCAAAGCCGTATCAACTCAACTTTTTTGATACAAACCAAACAAGAGAAGTGAATAAAATTATAAAGGAGAATGTTGTTTACCATGGAAAATAGAGTATACATCAGCATGCCGCTTGATTTATTAATTGTATCAGGCATCATATCAGGTTCGATTATCAAGATTACAGCCACAGATGGCTTAATTATTCTTGAAAGATGCAAAGATGAAGTATGTGACTGCGACTGCATCTGTGATGATTGCAGAGAAAAGCATGAATTTGAAGGAAGTGAGGATGAATAACGATGAAATTATATAGGTTTCTCGGAAAGAGAGGACGAATCACAATTCCATATGAAATTAGAAAATATATCGGGTTTAAGTACAATGATGTGTTGTCATTTACAAAGCTTGATGACGATTCGGTAGTTGTGCGTAAAGAGAAAATCTGCGATAACTACAATGAATTTGCAGAAGAATTCGAGGAAAATTACACTCTTGAAGATTTCCTTGACAGTCTGTCCGAAGAAGAACAGAAAGACGCACTTGTGCATCTTTCTCTGTTGTGGGCAGAAAAACAGAAACACTAAATTGGAGGTAAATTTAATAATGGCACAGAATACAAATTTCAAAGGAAACAAAAACAACAATCAGAAAAAGAAACTGCCATATATCAAGGTGAAAATTGACAAGATCATAAGTCTTGAAGAAAGCAAAACAAAAGCCTTTGCCAGCGTCACAATCGGTGGTGCTGTAGTTGTTCACGGCGTAAGAATTATGAATTCAGCAAAGGGTCTGTTTGTTGCTATGCCTGCAAATGTATATGTTGATGATAACGGTGAAAAACATTTCAACGAGATTGCCCACCCAATTTCCAAAGAAGCCAGGACTTTACTAAACAACAAGGTTATGGAAGCATATCATCAGTCACTCGACGAACAGCAGGCAGAATCAGAAACTGAGAATATGTCGGAAGATGAATCGGAAAACTTTTTGCAGAGTATGTAGTAAAATTCTCTGGACATTTCAAAATCTTTGGATATACTTGTTGCTTGAAAGGACGGCGATAGCATGAAAAAGAAAATCGCAATTATGTTTACATTGATTTTAGCGGCAGGAACATTCACGGCTTGTACAGCAGAAGAAAAAGCAAATAATGATATTAGGACATCCGTAGTTTCAAAAACTGCGGATGTTTCTGTATCTGAAACAACTTTTGTAAGCAATACAACAAGTAAGATTGAAACTACTGTAACAGCAGAAACCACGGTAAACCCCACAGTATCGCAAGAAACAAAATCTTTGAAAACGGATACCAAATCCGAAGAAAAAGCCGACAGTGGGCAAAATCCGTCGGTTGTTTCGGCAACTGAACCAACTCAAGCAAAGCAAGGTTCAATACCAAAAGATACGGAGCAGAAAACCAAAGCAACCAAAGAAAAACCTACTCAAAAAGCAACAGAGAAACCGACCGAAAAGATAACACAACCACCCACAGAGAAGAAAAGTGTTGATGTAACTTCTGCTGTAAATTCAGCCATAAGCTACGGCAAACAGCTTGGTATGAAATATGACAGTTCTCTTAACACAGGCAACGCAAGTTGGTTCTCACCTACAAATGCATCATACTATGATGATACACAAAGTTTGATTGCAGACTGTTATGCCGATATAGAGTATGTGGCACACTACTACAAAAATGACGGCATAGTTCCAAGTGACCTGTCATTTAATGTAGTAGCAGAAAGCAACAAAATATATGTGGTCTATTGTTAGTCGGGTGGCCCGACAGCCAAATTTTTCTGCACTCACCTAATTGTGGGTGCTATTTTTATGTGAAAGGAAAATGTAAATGACAATTAAAAACATTACAACAAATGATTTAAGAAAGATGAATAACAAGGAAGGACTAATCCTCCAAGGTTGCGGAGGTGAAGTAAAGGAATGGGTTGACGGTATAAATGATATTCTCACAGAAAACGGAATACTCCTTGATGATACAAAATTCGATAATGTGTCTGTGTTTCAAAATGAGGGAGTTACCTGTATTCTATATCCCTTTGATAATGTTCACCTTGATGTTGGCAAGCTGTCAATGTGGCGATTGCAGTCATATACAGCCTTTGCCGGAACTTGGCTTTCCGATTATGTGGATAACAAGCTGGGCGGTTTTGAGGTAAAGCAGAAACCCGACTGTGAATTGATAGGTCAGGACGGCAATATTTTCAATCTGATGGGAATTGCAAGTCATACCTTAAAGCAAAACGGTATGGCAGATGAGGCAAAAGAAATGTGCGGTCGTGTTACAAAATCAGGCAGTTACTGCGAGGCGCTGAGCATTATCGGCGAGTATGTCAATATAACGGACGGCGGTAAGCAGTCCGATGATATAGATGAAGATTACGATGAAAGGCAGATGATGAATCTATGATTGGATTAAAAACAGAATAAAACATCAATCGGGGCAAGGGTAAAATCTTGCCCCATATTTTTTATGAAAGGATTTTTAATATGACGAATTTAATCAAAAACAAGAAATTTACAAGAATAATGGCAATACTACTTGTTGTTCTCATCGCATTTAGCACAATGTTTACTCTCCCCGTAAGTGCGGCAAGCGGTGATAAGGTTACAATCACTTTTGATTATTGTTATGACAGCACGGGCAATACAATCAAATTTCAGCAGACAACTGTCAGCGATGGTTACACGGTCGGAACTCCCGGCGAAGAACTGTGCAAGATTTTTGCAGACGGAAAAGAAGCCTACTGCATTGAACCCGGTCACAGCTTGTTTTCAGGCAATTCATTGACGGAAAACGGTTCGACTGTGTGGAAAAATTTAGGTACTGCAAAGCAGAAAGCAATTAACCTTGCTCTGCTGTATGGTAAACCCGGTTCGGGAAAGAATTTAAGCGGTACAGAAGATCAGAAATGGATTGCAACACAGCTCATTGTCTGGGAGTTTGTGTCAGGTTGCAGAAGTACAAATGACGGTTACAAATGCACCAACACAAAATATATAGACGGCATTTGTGCAGGCGGTGCAAACCCAGGTGTTAAGTCGGTTTACAATGCAATTTCAAAAAGCCTTGCAAACTATTCAACTGTTCCAAGCTTTGCATCAGCAATCGCATCAAAGGCAGAAACCTATGAAATGAAGTATAGTGATGGAAAATATTCTGTTACACTTACTGATAGCAACAAAATTCTTGATGAGTTTACTTTCAAAACAACAAACGGAATTACAGCCACAAAATCGGGAAATAAATTGACATTAACCTCAACTTCAGCAGTAAATGATGCAGTAATTTTTAACTCTGAAAAGTTGATGCCGGATGTGGGCAAAACTGTGCTTGTTCCGTATGGTGATGCGAGTTTGCAGGATGTAATCACGGGTGTTGAAAATGATGCAGACCCGATAAGAGCATATTTCAAAGTAAAGACAAGCTCAGGTAATCTGAAACTTGTTAAAACCTCCGAGGACGGAAATGTTGCAAATATTGAGTTTACAGTTAAGGGCGAAAACTACAGCAAGACCGTAAAAACAAATTCAAAGGGTGAATTTAAGTTGACAGACCTTGCACCCGGTACTTACACAGTAACCGAAAACACAGAGGAAAAATATGCAAAACAGAACAGTAAAACTGTTAAGGTGGAGTCAGGCAAAACTGTCACAGTTTCATTTGCAAATGTCCTTAAGAAGTGGAATTTGACTGTCACCAAAACCGATGCCGAAACAAAAATAGCACAGGGAAATGTGGTGACCCCCAAAAGTTAGATTTGAAAGCGTAGTGGCTTTTAGCTGCTA